>ENA-OWOZ01002075-OWOZ01002075.1-bioreactor-metagenome-genome-assembly--contig:-NODE-2075-length-15987-cov-4.151288_pt1 | contig 15987 bp, 15 predicted proteins | sample MGYA00238140_ERZ651804 | MGnify/ENA primary metagenome ERZ651804 (study PRJEB26910, sample SAMN07631232) | bioreactor metagenome | isolation source: Switchgrass digestor | place: USA: Dartmouth... | reverse complement strand
ACATGGAGTTTTCTTAGTAAAAAGTAGTGTTTTTCAAAAAAATTCATCTCCTTCTCCTCCCCCTTTTGTATACATTATACAGTATGCATTGTTAATTAAAAATAAATAAAAATGTTAATACTGTTAAAAAATAGTTTGAAGCAAAAACATGTGAAAGTTCTAACTTTCCCTTCTACTTTAAATTTAGCAAATATTACTAAGATTGTCAATTATATTTCCGCCAAAACCAGTTTTTCATTTTTAACACCCTTATTAATTATAGTCTTATCTAAAAGATTTAATCTCCGACAATTAACTCTTGCTATCTTAACGGGTAAGATTTATACTTATAGATAACAACCGACTGTTATTTTAGGACTAAGCTAAATCTCCTTTTCGGTGGTTTAAGAAAAAATCCAAATAACAGAACGGTTAAACCACGAAAAGGAGGTTTTTTGATGTACCAGGATAAAACTCTCATTTGTAAAGATTGTGACCAGGAATTTATCTTCTCTGCCGGTGAACAAGAATTTTATGCCGCCAAAGGTTTCGAAAATGAACCACAGAGATGTCCTGCTTGTCGTAAGGCTAGAAAACAGGCCAATAGCCAAAACAGGGGTTCCCGTGCTCCAAGACAATTGTTTGAGGCAGTTTGCTCCAGTTGCGGCACCTTAACCCAAGTTCCCTTTAAACCTAACGGAACTAAGCCTGTATATTGTAAAAACTGTTTTCAAAAATAATAAACAAAAAAAATCGCCATAAGGCGATTTTTTTGTTCTCAGATAGGCTATATAACTTTAGATAACTACTAAATCACATTTTTTTTATCCAAGAGAATTTCTTTTGCAATTGCCGCTACTCTCTCATCAAATTGAGTACCACTGTGTATTTCTAACTGATTTAAAACATAATTCAAACTTTGAATCGGACGATAAGGTCGAACTGAAGTCATGGCATCTACTGCATCGGCTACTGTGATTATTTTTGCTAAAGGATCAATTCCTTCACCTGTTAAACCGTTGGGATATCCTTTGCCATCTATTCGTTCATGGTGTTGAAGAATAATTTTGTTAATTCGTTGCAAAGGGACGATATCCTCTAACATTTGATAGCCAATTAAAGGATGCTTTTTAATAATATCATACTGCTCTTTGGTTAATTTGCCTTTATTGTTTAGAATATTTTCCGGCATACCGATCTTACCGATATCATGCAACAAAGCGGCCAATTCCAAAGTTTCTAATTCTCCCTGACTTAAATTCATCCTGTAACCAATTTCCACTGCCATTTCTTTAACCCGTTCACAGTGGCCGGATGTATATAAATCTTTTGCTTCCATAACCCTAACTAGAGCTTCAACAATATCTAAAAACCTCTGACGAACATCTTCTGTTAATTGATAATTTTTTAGGACCATAGCAGTGTGATTACCTAATACTTTTAACAATAAAAACTGTTCTTCGTCTTCCTGAAAAATAAAATGCTTATCATTCTGGAAATCTAACACTCCTATTAATTCGTCTTTAACTAAAAAGGGTATAGCTACTTCAGATTTCGTTTCTGCTAATTCAAGAATATAACGGTCATCTTTACTAACATCACTGACGTAAACAATCTCTTTATTTCTGGCTGCATAACCCACTATGCCTTCATTTATAGGAATTTCCATAAGGCCTTTTTCCAGGGGATAACCAACTGATAAAACTAATTCTAAAGCATTTTTCTGGGGATTGTATTCCAATATCCGGGCTGTGTTAAAATCAAGAATATTACGGGCTAAAGAAATTATACTTGTCAAAACTTCCCGGATATTTGAAGAAGAAACCATGTATTCCCCGATACTGTTTAACATTAACAGTTTCTTTTGTTGGTCTGAGATTTTTGCATTTAAAGAAACCAACATCTGATTTTTTCTAATTAATTCATCATTTAAGGCAACTGTTTTTTTCCATAAAATTTCATAGGATTTTTTTTGGTAAATATTACTATTCATATTTTCCATTGGTTCGTTATCAAATTTTAATGTATTTACCCAGAGGGGAATAAATCCCTCCTTCTGCATCTCATGGGCAATAATTTCTCCTTTTAGGGTTCTTTTAGAATTAATTACCCGAATAGCTGCCATGGCTAATAATGAAAATCCAAAAACATATAATAATAATTTGTTATCACCAAATAAATTTTTATTTAACGAGGAAACTGTTAAAATTAAAGCAAGAAACAAAGCCAAGGCAAATATTTGCAATTTTTTATTTCGTTTATTTCTTGAATACATATTCAAAAACCGCCTTTTAGGTTGTTAAAAATACTGTCTATTTTACTTTTTAATATTTCGACTTTAACAACTATTTTCCCTATCTTAATTCGCAAAAAAATCTTATATTTTTTCGAATTTATTGCAAATTTAAAAGAAAAAAAGGAGAAATTATTCCTAAAGAATAATTTCTCCACAGTAATTTGTTAACATCATTTTCCGAACTTCCTCCAGGTTCCGGGTATGCCCTAAAACCCACATCAATTTGGCTACAACAGTTTCTTTGACCATATCATAAGCAGGGATAACCCCTGTTTTTAAAGCTTTAACTCCCACATCATAAACAGTTAAATCTACTCCATCATAAACACTCTGGGTAGTAACAACAGTAGCAATTCCATGATTATAAAGTTTCTCCAACCCAGGTAGCAAGTTTCGCCCTAGATAAGGAATCCCTCCTAAACCAAAACCTTCTAAAATTACTCCTTTATACCCTGATTCAATAAAATAATCAAAAACTTCCGGCTTTGTTCCGGGAATGATTTTTAACAGAAATACATCTGTTTCTAATCTATCATCAAACTGTAACTCCATCTCCTTATTTTCAGGGGGAGGAACAAGGATTTTTAAATTTTCCCCTTCTACATAACCTATTTCCGGAAAATTTATGCTGTGAAAAGCTTCATATTTATGGGTATATAATTTGGAAGCCCTGGTCCCCAAAATAATCTTTCCGTTAAAAACAACAAAAACACCTTTTAAGGAAGAGGTAGCTACTTTAAAAGCATCATAAATATTTTTCTTTCCGTCCGTCAGAGAAGATTCAATAGGAACTTGGGAACCTGTTAGAACAACAGGTTTAGACAAGCCTCTTAACATAAAAGACAAAGCACCGGCGGTATAAGCCATTGTATCAGTTCCATGAGTAATCACTATTCCGTCATATTCCTTAAGACCGGTATAAGCTTCACGGGCAATTGTCAGCCAATCCTCTGGCTGCATATTGGTACTGTCAAGGTTTAGAATCTCTTTATATTCAATATGACAAAGACCCCTTAATTCAGGAATCAACTTAACCATCTCTTCCCCAGTGAATTTAGGGACTAATCCTTCTTCACCGGGGGCAGAAGCAATTGTACCGCCTGTGGATAAAAGCAGGATTTTTTTCACTTTTTCTCACCTCGTCAAATTTTTCAACAATAATAGTTCCGGAAAATCCCGGAACTATTATTGTTTTACTATATATTATATATTGCTCTAAATTTAAGCCCAATATCTAGGTTAACTTTAAGCAGAAAGGCCCTTCGGTACTTCAAAGGTTTTTCTATCCAAATCACCAACTACTGCTGAAGTTACAACCATTCCCACTGTATCGCCGGTTACGTTTAGCATTGTATTAGGCATATCGATTAAACGGTAGATACCTGCAACCCAGGGAACAATGGTTAAAGGCAGTCCCATAGTCTCCATCATTACAGCAGCCATCATTATCCCACCACCGGGAACACCGGCAACACCGGCAGCCATGATAATTCCTAATAAGCAGATAAGAGCTAAAGAACCTACACTATAGTCTACGCCGAACATTTGGGCAGCAAAAACTGCATAAATGGGCATTTCAGCAGCACAGGCATGCATATTAATTGTAGCCGCAGGAGGAGCAATCATTTTAACAGTTTCCAGAGGCACCCCTGCTCTTTCATGGGTGGACTTCATAGTTACAGGTAAAGTAGCACTAGAACTACAAGTTGAAAAAGCAAGAATCATTGCCGGGTAAATATTCCTAAAGTGTTGAAGGGGATTTACTTTAGCAAAAACCGCTAAAATAATTGGGTAAATCACCACAATCATCGTAGCATAAGCTACATATTGAGTTAGTAGCATTTTACCCAAGCCTGTCAATACGTCTGTACCTAGAGAACCGGTTACATTTGCCATTAAACATAAAACACCTAAGGGAGCAAAATTCATAACCATCTCAATAATTTTAGTCATTAAATCATTACAAGCATTACATATCTTAAATAATAATTTCCCAGCTTCTGTCTGACTTAAAAAGACAATACCTAAACCGATAAAAATAGAAAAGATAATGACTTGGATTATATTAAAATTAGTCAAGGAAGCAAAGAAATTATCAGGTACCCATTCAATAAAGCTTCTTAAAACATCTACACCTTCGGTAGTAAAATGTTCCTTTTCAGCCAAATTAATACCTACACCAGGTTTAATAATATAACTCCATATTATTCCCACTATTGCAGCAATTAAGGAAGCAAAAAACCAGTAAACTAAAAATACGCCCCCTACCTTTTGTAATTTTTTCAGGTCAGCTACACTTGCAATACCGGTAACAATAGAAAAGAAAATCAAAGGTAAGATAGTCATTTTTAATAACCGAATAAAGATGTCCCCTATAGTGACAGTAACTACAGACCAGATTTCATAGGAACCTTTAAAAATCCACCCTAAGACCAAACCGATGATCATGGCAAACAGGATTTTGCTAGCTAATCCCATTTTTTTGTAAGAAAAACTCATTTTATAAAACCTCCTTTATTTTATTAATAAAATAAAAATTTTGTGAAACCACCTCCAGTAGTAAGTATATTAAAAATATTCTGTTTTATAATTATACTCCTTAATAAAATATTTTTGCCACTTGTGAAAAAAGTCTCATTTATTATCTATTAATAAAAATTATATGTTTTACCCATATTACATTGATTATCCTTATAATTACTTCCATTACATTAGTTATCCTAATAATTGTTTTATCTCGGCATGCTTTTATTAAAATTTCAATATTGAAATTTACCGGTTAAATGATATCACGATTCTCCTACTAAAGCTAGAGAAAATAAAAAAGTATACATTATACTAAAAAAAGACCCGTCATCAGGTCTTTTTGGAATCATCCATGGTTAATTTTCTGTTTTTTTACCACAGTGAGGGCAACTTATTTCATCAGGAGAGTTTTCTTTCGGTGAAACATTAAACTGCAACTCACAAGCCGGGCACTTCAGAAGCCTATTGACCAGACAATAATTACCTCCTTCTATTTTAATAGCTTTACCTTCAATAATAGCCTCAGCCAGTTTACTTCTGGCACTTGTCAGTACCCGCTGAAAAGTAGGTCTGGAAATATTCATCTTCTGAGCACACTCTTCTTGTTCTAAACCCTCTAAGTCTTTTAAACGAATAGCTTCAATTTCTTCTACATTTATGATAACCTCTTCCAAAATTCTTTTCGGTATTCCTGCCGGTTTAAAATATGTAAACTGAGGCTCCATCTCCACTCTTCTCCATTTTGGGGGTCTCGGCATTTTCGTACCACTCCATTCATGCTTTTTTATCTTTTTAATCTATTTTAATATAATTATATTGTTTAAGGGATATTAAAGCAAAAACAATCTGACTCTGAGTTACTTCTATAGATCATTGATTAATAACTAACAAGAAAACAGGTAAAGCCACATATATCATCATGGTAGCCGCAGCCACCACCCCGGAATCATTAAAGATAAAAGCTAAGAGACAGCCTACACCGGCTCCAATACAACCAATATATAAGTTTGTATTTTGATTAAAAATTCTTTTTAGGATAAAGGGGGGTCGGTACAATAAAGCGGCAATTACCACTAAAAAAGCCAGCAATCCTCTGGTCCAAATAGTATACCTTATAAGTTTATAGTTCATAGTTAATTTGCGAACTATTATTAAAAAAGCAGAACTAATTCCTCCCTCTTTAATAACTTCTACCGTTTGGCTAATGTGACTGGGAGGAGATAGAGGTGCCACTACCAAAAAAAGGATAATTATTGTTATCAACAAACCACAACTTAAAACTAAAAAGTGTTTTATTCTAAATTTTACTCCATAACTTAATAGCAGAGTCACACTAAAAGCACCAAAAGCACTGATTGTCCCCCCTACATTACTTCCATAACTGGGAGACAAAATCAAATAAAAGGTAATTAAAAAAAGAACAAAGATTAAAGGTCTAATCCTTTTTTTCTTTTCAACTAAATCTAACAAAACCATACACCCAATAACCAGCGAACCAATAAGAACCCCCATATACTCATTCCCTAAACCATAATAGCGTGAACCTCCAATAGGGTCATACCCTAACATGGATACCTTCATCAATGGAGCTCCTAATATTAAATCTATAATAATTCCCCCGGATGTAACCAGACAAAGGAAAGCTATGGCAGTCAAATTTTTTTTAAAGAGAAAATGAGTAAACATAACAATAAGCAGGGTGAAGATAATTAACCAAAAGTATTTATTACCTAATCCATCGCCTGCAATTTTCCCTAAAACTAAAAAAACAAAAGGAATAGACATCCCCGCAATAATTAAAGGACGTAAAAAGTTAAGCCAGTTTTTCTTAAAAAAGAGAAAAAGCAAAAATATTAGAGACAATATTACCTGAAAACCTACATAAGGTTTAATCAAAGTTGCCCTTTGGGTGTAAGTACTGACAATTTGTTTATTTAGTAGCAAAAGAGAAGCAAAGGTATCTTGGGCTGGATAACCCTCCACCGGATTGCCTAACATCAGTGAAGGTATTGTTACATCAAAAAAAGAAAGAATTGTTGGTGCCACATCAAGATTTGTTATCAATCCCGGTCTTCGAGTTGTCGCTGAAAATGCGTACCCTTTTTCTACACCGGAACCTACCAAGAAAAAGGGAGTTAATAAATTATTATTTTTATAGCCTTCACTTGAAGGGTAAGGTGTTACAACCATTAATAAATCTTTACTTAAATCTAATGCAGTCAAAAGTTTTCCTAAAAAATCGTCTGCTTTTCTTAAGGCTTTTTCCCTAAAATATGTATAACGTTCCACCGAAACATTGTTAGCGTAATTATCTGCTCTAATAGTATCTCCCAGGTGTATTACCAAGAGACCCCCCTGCTCTTTATAATGCAAAAACAAATTATAAAGGCGGTCATAATCAGTTTGAACTAAATAAGGACTATTTATATCTTTTCGTAAAAGGCCAGTGCCTATTTCCCCTTTTTCGATAATTCCTCGGGTATCCATAATAATAAAACCGGCCGGACGGTTTTTCTGTTCAAAAGTATCCGCATTTCCCAGTAAAGTAACAGGTATATGGGCTTCTTTAAGTTTTTCTCCTAAAAGACCTGGAATAACATCATAATCCTTATTTTTATTTTCAGAAATTATTTTAGGGATATCCAAAACTAAAATATTTTTTTCCTCCGGCTTAACTCCTGTATAATTTTCATACAATTCGCAGGCAGGTTGCCCTTCCGGACCTTTCTCCCCATATTCTAAAATCTTATTGCCTTTACTGGAGGTAGAAGACCGTACTCCGGTACCCAGGGTTAAATAACCGTTTTCCGGTGAATATTTAGTGGCTGTTCTAACATTCATCAAACCCAAGGCTCCCTTTTCCATCAATTTATGGAAATTTGGGTAATCGCCTTGTAAATCTTCTAAATTAATTTGGTCTACTATCAACATAACCGCCAGTTTATCATATTCTTCGGCTAGCATGGGTTTTATATTAATCTGTAAAATTAAAGCCAAAATTACAATTAAAAGAATGATTTTACGTAAAAATTGCATCCCAAGTTGCATGTTGACCTCCTAACCTTCTTAAAAGGTTTTCGAATTTGACCATAGCCCATTTTTATTATGCGTGGAAGTTGGAAAAATAAACAAATAAATAAATTTAGCAAAATTAAAAAAGGGCAGTCTTGGATATTTAAAAGCTGCCCTTTTTTACTATTTTTTTTATGTGATAAATGTCATAGTCTCTTATAATCTGAATTGGTATAATTATCTTAGATTCATAAACGAAAGGGGGTTTAATGATGAAAGTATCTGTTGACCAAAACCTGTGTATTGGTTGTGAAACATGTCCTGTCATTTGTCCTGAAATTTTTGCTATGTACCCAAATTCTAATTTTGCGTATGCTTTAATAGAAGAAGTGCCTGCAGAACTTGAGGACTGTGCGCGGGAAGCTTGCCGTACTTGTCCTGTAGAAGCTATTATCATCGAAGAAGATTAGTTTTTAAAACCAAAGAATCTAAATCTTCAAAACAGTGTCGTTGATTTAAATGTGCTGTGGCTTTATCTAAATTCCCTTTAAGCTCAATAACAGCCTGTTTCACAAGATTCACAAACTTTGCTAAATCTTGCTCAGTAATAAACGGGAAAATGTACTTATTATAATATTCAGGTGTAACAATATAACTTACTACAGCACCGGTTCCCGGCATCATACCAGTTCCACCAATAATTTCATGCAGTTTATTAGTCATAAAACTTATGCCGGCACCATCTTCACTAATCAGAGAAGCCAGTTGAGCTAAAATATTTATTTTTTCCTGGGAATATTCTGCTTTTTGTAATTGCAAACCTAAATTGACTATTTTTTCACCCAGTTCTTTGGTTTGCTTTGCCATACCGCCTTTAACCCGTGCCATAAAATCTTCCCGAATAGTTATGGGATAACCTAGAACCTTCCCAGCATTAAGAATGCTATAAGCTACATACGGGTTATCCCATTCTTTATCTGCCCGAATAAGAAAACTGGGTTTCTCTAAGCCTGCTGAATATAAAGGAGAATATACTTTACCCTCTACAATAATTGTAGGCAAATCAAGCATCCCTAATTCTTCCATAATACCTTTCTTCTTACCTACAGCAGAATTTCCTTCTAAATCTTCATTGGGCCCGACTCCACCTATAGAAGCATTAACTGTAGCTAAAACGGAAACAGGTATATCTTCAAAATTCAGAACTGTCCCCGCAATTATACCACAAGAACCCTGTAAGTCTTCATAACTCCATTTAAATTGTTCAGGATAATTCTTAATAAAAGTGTCTAAAGCAGCATTAGCAATGGCTGTTTGTAAAGCAACCGGTGTTTCATGAATTCCCTGTCCATAATAACGACCAAAAGCCTCTAATACTAGAGTTTGAGTTCTGATAGCTTCTTTCCCTATTACTAAGCTGGCTAATTTAGCTTCATGGAGAGTTATGCCGCGGCGAGAGGTTGCTCTACCGATACCTCCTCCTTCCGTTTCCACTTCAATAACACCATCTACACCGGTCTTAACCCTAACATCTTTGATAATTAAGGATAAACACGTTGCTTCCTGGAAAAGAGATAAAACTGTTGCCATACCACCGGAATCGTCTTGAATATAATGGTTGTGACTATGACAATGACCACAACCTACGTGTCCGGCAATGGCCAGAATACCTTTTTTCTCTTGACTGAGAGAAATTTTCATTGTCTTCACTTCCTTATATAAATATTTAACCTTAAAATTATATCTTTTGTTTTTTTTATTATATAATACACCTATTACCCAGATGAATTTTTTTATTTCCTAAAAAGAAAAAACTGAAGTAAGATTATACTTCAGTTTGAATTACATAGGAAAATTTAGTAATTATACTTTATCATGTCCCCTTCATTTTCTAAATAAGCTCCGGTAATTTCACCCATAAACTTACCTGGTAATAAGATACTACCATCTTCTATAAAGGCAGGTCTTTCCAAGCGGTAGATTTCTTCATTTACTCTAAGGAAAGGACTGTTTTGCTTCATAACCATCTGCAATTCTAAGGGTTGAAGAGTACAAAAACCAGTGCCGTATTCACGATCAACCCCTTTAATGCCTAAGTCTTTTGTATTAAATTTAATACTCCGCCAGAGATAATCTTCGGTAATATTCTCTTTAAATGTTAGTTTATATTTACTGGCAATTAAAGCCCCAATACCACTTACTAAAGGAGTAGACATGCTTGTGCCACTCATTACTGCATAGCCGCCTTTATGCCAGAGGCTAATTACATTTACTCCAATTTGACAGACATCAATATGTTCACCCATGGTCGAAAACAAAGCTCTTTTTCTGGTTATATCTACTGCCCCTACACAAATAACCTCATCAAAAGCTGCCGGATACCTTATTTCTTCTTTACCGGTGTTTCCTGCACTAACAATGACCGCAATATTATTATCAACTAACTTTTTAATAACCTTATGAAGAGCATCTCTTTCTTCCGCACTAATAGTTGTATCTACGGATAAGCTCATGTTCACAATGTTAACTTTTCGACCGTCCCGGCTCCGATAATCATTGACCCATTCTAGTCCACGGATTAAATTATTTAATGAACCCTCACCTTTGTCATTTAAAACTTTAACCGGTAAAATATTAGCCCTAGGAGCAATTCCCACATTTTGACCGGCAATGCTACCGGCCACATGAGTACCGTGGCCGTTATCATCAAAAGTCATAGGGGTATACTCAACAAAAGACCTACCCGGCAATAACCTTCCCCGCAATTCCGGGTGTGGCGAAACACCTGTATCCACAACGGCCACTACCACCTCTTGCCCGTAAATACCTTGAGTATAAAAAGATTTTCTACCACTTAAATTTAAAAATTTTAAATCCTCTTTACCTAATTGAAAAGTTATTTTATTTACTTCAAAATCATGCAGTTTAACCAATGTTTTCACTCCCTAAATCTTAAGAAAATTATTCTTTGTTATAATATATGAAAATAAAATTTACCTTGGCTTTCGTTAAATCACAAACAAAAACAAAAAAGGCCTGCCCTTCTAGTGACAGACCTTCCATATTAATAAAGAATTTCTTAAGAAAAGTGAAAAAATATAATTTTTCTGCACAAATTTATAAATACCTTGACTAGTTAACAGCACTAAAGCCCAGTTCCAAAGCTTTCATGTTTTTTTCTTCCGTACCTTTAGGTACTCTGGCTAAAACCGCCTTTTCAATAAACTCTCTTTCTACTACCTGAGTTGCACCTACTAAAGCACCTAAGGCAATGATATTACTAAATAATTCTCTACCTAATTCTTTTCTGGCCAGTTCGGTGATAGGTACTTTTACTATTTCCGCTTCTGTTTCAGGCAACTCTTGAACAAAGGTAGTATCAACAATAAGAATATCTCCTTTTTTAAGATTAGAACCAAATTTGTCACAGGACTCCTGGTTTAAAGCCAAAACTATATCAGGTGAAGTAACTTTGGGATAAGCTACTCTTTCCTCAGCTATAATTACTTCGGCTTTGCTGGCTCCACCCCGGGCTTCCGGACCATAAGCTTGAGTTTGAATAGCATACTTACCTTCTAAAACAGCGGCTTCAGCTAAAATAATAGCCGCCAGAATAACGCCCTGGCCACCGGACCCACTTAACCGTATCTGTTTCATCTTAATGGCCTCCTTCCTTAAGCCTCTGGACTAGCTTAGCATACTGTTCAGTATATTCAGGGGCTTGGGTTTTATATATTTCACCGATTATGAATTTACCTTCTAATTCTTCAGGAGTCATTTTAGCGGCAGCTTTTACATTAACTGCATGTTCTTTTTGCCATAACATCATGTTGGAGGGGCTACCCATTTTGTTCCTCCGACCATAGGAAGTAGGACACTGGGTAACAACTTCCACCACAGAAAAACCTTTGTGTTGGATAGCTTTGGATAAAAGTTCGATTAATTGAAGGACATGATAAACTGTACCTCTGGCAATATAGGTTGCACCGGCACCTTTGGCTAATTCTACCGTATCAAAAGGTCTTTCCAGGTTACCGTAAGGAGAGGTAGTGGCTTTACCGTCAGTAGGGGTTAAAGGTGAATACTGGCCACCGGTCATTCCGTAAATATTGTTATTAAAAATAATCAAAGTTATATCAAGGTTTCTTCGAGCGGCATGAATAAAGTGATTACCACCGATAGCAGTAGCGTCACCGTCACCGGATAAGACTATAACATTGGTAGAAGGCTTGGCTACCTTTAAACCGGTAGCAAAGGTTAAAGCCCGTCCATGAGCTGTATGTAAAGTATCAAAATTTAAATACCCGCTAGCCCTGGAAGAACAACCGATACCGGAAATTATGGCTGTATCTTTCTGGTCAATCTGCAATTTTTCTAAAGCCCTCACTAAGGCACCCATTACTATTCCATGTCCACAACCGGGACACCAGATATGTGGCAAGCGATTTACCCGGAAATACTTTTGTAATTCTTTCCTCATCTTACTCCTCCCCTTTCCCTAACTTTTCGATAATCTCAACTATCGCCTCTGGGGGCATCATTTCTCCATCATATTTATTAACGGGAATTACTTTATCACCTAGAACCTTTTTAGCTTCACCTACTAATTGACCATAGTTCATTTCCGGGAATATTACTTTTTTGGCCTTTTGGCAAACTTCACTGACTAATTGATAGGGGAAGGGCCAAATGGTCATTAATCTTAAAAGTCCTACCTTCTGTCCTTTTTCTTTTAATAAAGTTAAAGCGGCTTCTGCACTTCTAGCTGTGCCACCATAGGCAATAATGATGTAGTCAGCATCTTCACAATCAATAGTTTGAAAACGAAGTATTTCAGGGAGGTTATTCTCTATTTTCTGATGGAGTCTTTTTATTGTTTTTTGGGTAACTTCAGGTTTTCCGCTGGGAAAACCTGTTTCATCATGGATTAAACCGGTTACATGATAATAGAAACCTTCCCCAAATACAGCCATAGGGGGTACACCGTCTTCTAAAGGCCGGTATGGTAGTTCACCAGGTTGTAGTACACGGCGATTTATGATTTTTAATTCTTCAGGATTGGGTAAGGTTACGCTTTCCCGCATATGTCCGATTACTTCGTCCATTAAAAAGATTACAGGTGTTCTAAATCTTTCGGATAAGTTAACAGCATCTACTATTAAGGTATAGGCTTCTAAAACACTGCCGGGAGAAAGGGCAATTACCCCCCGGTCACCGTGGCTGCCCCATCTGGCCTGCATAACATCCCCTTGAGCCGGGGAAGTAGGTTGCCCTGTGCTGGGACCTACCCTTTGCACGTTGACGACTACTGCGGGGATTTCAGCAGCAGCACCGAAACCAATTAACTCTTGTTTAAGGGAAAATCCGGGACCACTGGTAGCAGTTACTGCTTTCACACCGGCTAAGGACGCACCTAATACTGCACCCATACTGGCAATTTCATCTTCCATCTGGATAAACCTTCCGTCTATTTTAGGCAATTCCTCAGCAAAAATCTCGGCTACTTCTGTGGAAGGAGTTATAGGATAACCGGCAAAAAAACGTACTCCGGCATGTATTGCCCCCAGGGCACAAGCCTGGTTACCCTGCATTAAAACTGTTTTACTCACCTTTAAAACCTCCTCTTATTTTTCAACTTCAATAGCATAATCAGGACAACGCAGTTCACATAAGCTGCATTTAGTACAAGCATCTTGGTCTTTTACATAAGCTTTGTTCATTTTGTCTAAAGCCAATACCCCTTTAGGGCAAAACTCTACACAGATTCCACAACCTTTGCATAACTTTTGCTCGATTTTAACCATTCTTTAACCCTCCTTCGCTACACAACTAAAGATTTTATCCGGGTTTAATATTTGTAAGGGGTCAAAAACCTCTTTTAGCTTACGGGATACTTCTATACCTAAAGGACCGATCTCCATTTCTAAAAAGGGCGCTTTCATATAACCGACGCCGTGTTCTCCGGAGAGAGTTCCGCCTAGGCTTACGGCAACTTCGAAAAGTTCATTGATGGCCTTTTCCACTCTGGCCATTTCTTCAGTTTTTCTTTTGTCGGTTAAGATGTTGGGATGAAGGTTACCGTCACCTGCATGACCGAAAATAATCATTTTTAGGTCGTATTTTTCCGCAATCTTCCTTAAGTTCACAATCATTTCCGGAATTTTACTCCGGGGGACAGTTGCGTCTTCTCCTATTTTAGTGGGATTAATCTTACCACAAGCACCGGAAATGGATTTACGTGCTTTCCATAACTGGGCTATTTTTTCGGGGGTAGTGGCTACTTCTACTTCTACGGCACCACAAGCAAAACACAAGTCTTGGACCTGTTTTAGCTGTTTTTCTACTTCTACTTCCAAACCGTCTACTTCTATAATTAGAAAAGCTTCTTTTTCTGTGTCTAAGCCAATTTGTAAGAAGTTTTCTACTGCCTTAATGGCTGTCTGGTCCATAATTTCAATTGTTGTAGGAATAATTCCGTTTTTAATTATTGTGCTGACTGTGTTGCCGGCATCCACCAGACTATTGTATTTAGCCAAGGCTGTTTGTTTGGTCACCGGTTTATCGATTAAACGCAAGACTATTTTAGTGATTACCCCTAAAGTTCCCTCAGAACCGGTTAATAACAGGGGTAAGTCAAACCAACCTGTTTCACCGTCAATCCTATTTCCTAGGGTGAGGATTTCTCCGTCCGGCATTACTACTTCTAATTCCAAGACATAGTCTTTGGTGACACCGTATTTTACACCCCGTGGACCGCCTGCACACTCGGCTACATTCCCGCCTAAGGTGGATGTTTTACCACTGGCCGGGTCCGGTGGGTAGAAAAGTCCCAGCTTTTCTACTTCTAAAGCCAGTTCATTGGTGGTTACTCCCGGTTCTACTACTGCATATTTATTGACAGTATTGATTTCTAAGATGCGGTTAAAAGCGGTCATTTCCATCACAATTCCGCCTTTTAAAGGTACAACACCTCCGGAAAGTCCTGTTCCCGCTCCTCTGGGGATTACTATAGCCCGGTATTTGGTGGCGATTTTCATAATTTGTGAGACTTGTTCTACCGTCGTGGGTTTAACCACAACCTCCGGCAGACTTTCCTGGAAGGTACCGTCATAGGAATAGGAGATTAGGGTCTCCTGATCTGTTTTTACCCGGGAGGCACCTAATACCTTAATCAATTCGGGTATGACATTTTTGTTAAGCATTAGATTACCCCCTTCTTGCGATAGCTTTCCGCTAAAATTTCTACAGTATGGCGAACAGGAATGTTTTTGCCTGCCTGAAATAATCCGTCTTCAATGTGCATCCGGCAAGCGGAACAGCCTGTTAGGACTACTTGGGCATTTGTTTCATAAATGTTTTTAACTTTTTTATTGTTAATATCCCGGGATAGGTCATAGTAACTTAGATTAAAGGACCCTCCTGAACCACAGCAGTTATCAGCGTTGGCCATTTCTTTGAACTCTACACCGGGAATCTTTTTGATTAACTCTCTGGGTTCTTTATTGATACCTTGGCCCCTATTTAGGTGGCAAGGGTCATGGTAGGTTACTCTGGTTTTGAGTTCGCCCAGGTTTTCATCTAATCCGATTTTTAGTAAGAATTCGGAAATATCATAGGTTTTGGCTCCTAGTTCTTTGGCCACTTCTAATAAGGGGTCATCTTTAGCCAGGATATTGGCAAATTCTTTCTTCCAAGCTAACCCACAGGAAGCACAACCGGAAACGATGGCATCTACACCTAATTTTTTAAAGACTTCTAAATTATGTTTGATTAATATTCGTGCCGTTTTAAAATCTCCAGAAGTGAAAATAGGTGTACCGCAGCAGTGCTGGTCTTTTGGTACTACTACCTCTACATTATTGGCTTTTAAGACATCAATTAAAGCTAAACCTGATTGAGGGTAAACATAATTCATCATACACCCGGTAAAAAAGGCTACTTTCATGCGGGGGTTGACTAATTTTACCTCTTCAGGGACAATACTCCGTAAAGGTTTTTTAGGTAAAGGAGGAATAATTCTCCGTTTATTAAACCCGGCTACAGGTATAGGAAAACGCGGAATTTTCCCAGGACCCTGAGGAGCTTTTTTAAAGACAAGACCTTGGAATGCCGAACCGAAACGCAGACTTAAGTCAAAAAGGTTTCTATATTTTAGCCAGGTGAAAGCCAGCCTT
>ENA-OWOZ01002072-OWOZ01002072.1-bioreactor-metagenome-genome-assembly--contig:-NODE-2072-length-16001-cov-4.959056_pt1 | contig 16001 bp, 12 predicted proteins | sample MGYA00238140_ERZ651804 | MGnify/ENA primary metagenome ERZ651804 (study PRJEB26910, sample SAMN07631232) | bioreactor metagenome | isolation source: Switchgrass digestor | place: USA: Dartmouth... | reverse complement strand
TTTACTGTTGTTTTGAAAGGCGAAAGCTTTAAAGCCAAAACAGTGATTTTGGCCACTGGCGCACAACCGCTCAAACTGGGAGTAAAGGGCGAAAAAGAATTTATAGGTCGCGGTATTTCCTATTGTGCCACTTGCGACGGTGCATTTTATAAAGATAACCCAATAGCCATGGTAGGCGGCGGTGATACAGCAATACAGGAAGCTTTGTATTTAACGCGCTTTGCCAGCACCGTATATGTGATTCACCGACGCAATGAGCTGCGGGCCACTAAAATCCTTCAAGAACACGCCTTTAAAAATGAAAAGATTAAATTCATCTGGGACTCAATTGTCAAAGAAATAAAAGGAAAAGATGGTGTTGAGGAAGTCGTATTTGAAAATGTTAAAAGCGGCAAGCAGGATTCTATATCAGTAGATGGCATATTTGTAGCTATTGGTTATACTCCTAACACTGAATTTGCCAAAGACTTGGTCCAGTTAGATGAACAAGGTTACATAATAACTGATGAACGCATGAAGACAAAAACACCGGGCCTTTTTGCTGCAGGAGACGTACGGCAAAAGCCTTTGAGACAAGTTGTTACTGCAGTGGCAGATGGCGCTATTGCCGCTGTAGAAGCAGGAAAATTTCTTGAAAACAGTGAAGGGTAGCTAATTGCTACCCTTCACTGTTTTATTTGATTTTGAAGTCATGCCAAGATTCTTACTGTTGATTACCTGTAATTATTTTACAAAGTTCTTTTTGAAAAAGTTGTTTGTCCCCTTTTAATACGCGCATATTGTCCCCTGAGATTTCATCTATAACAGCAATTTCTCCTTCTACTCTTCCAAACTCAAATTTAATATCTACTAATTCCAATCCGAAGCGTCTGCATTCGTCCTCAACGATTTTTGTAACTTTTCTTGTGAGAAGTACGGCTTCTTCTACCTCTTCCTTAGTCATCAGCCCAAGTTTTACAAGGCTTTCCTCGTTTATAAGCGGGTCTCCTGCTTCATCGTCTTTCAGAGTTATTTCCACCAGATAGTCTAATGGTCTGCCTTCTTCTATATACTTCCCATATCTTCTTACATAACTGCCAGCAGCTTTAAGTCGGCAAATAAATTCCAAACCATAGCCGAAGGTTTCAGCCCTTTTTACCAACATGGTATTTGCATTAAGATCTGCATCGATAAAGTGTGTTTTGATCCCTTTTGCTCTTAAAATATCAAAAAAATATTTTGATAATTTGAGGGAGGCATTACCTTTGCCTTCAATTTTACCAATGACCTCATTGGCACCTGGGTCAACCACATCACCTGTCCCAGTCACATCATCCTTAAAGCGAAGCAATAAATTTCCGTCACCTGCATCAATTACAGTCTTTGTTTTACCTTCACGTATTATTTTCAAGCTCGTATCCTCCTTAACTTAAAATAAGTTTACACCAATGGCAATTGGCCATATATTATTAACTTTTTAAATGACTTTTCGACTCTTTTTTTAGAAAATTCCCCTTACTGGCTGAAGTTATATATACACCTAAAAAAACTAATATGCCTCCTATTAAGGTATACACATTCCAGGCCTCTTTTAAAAAAATTACACCGATGATTACTGCTATTACGGGATTTATATAATTAAACATGGCTGTCTGAGAAGCCCCTAATATCCTTATGCCTTTATACCACATATAATAGGAGTATACCGAGCAAAATAGAGCAAGGTAAATTACTGCAGCCCAAGTTGTAATTGACGCTGTCTTTACCGAAGCAACAAAGCCCGGAGCAAAGGCAAAGGGCAGCATAGTAATTGTCCCATATAAATATGCATATGCCATCACTACAAATGGATCGTATTTATCAACTACATCTTTACCTAAAACAGAAAAAAGCGCCCAAACTACTGAATTTAAAAGCATAAGCAAATCGCCAATAAGGGTGCCTCGTCCAATTGAAATTCCCTTACCACCAGTAAAAACTAAAAAGACTCCAAGAAAAGCCAGCAGTGCACCAAAAATGCCGCTATATGTCAATTCTTCCTGGCGAAATAACTTTGCGGATAAAAACATTGTGAAAATGGGGCTTGTGGCAATTAAAATTGAGGAGTTAACGGTAGTGGTCATATCAAGTCCTGTATGCTGAAGCAAAAAATAAATTGATACTCCTAACAATCCTAAAAGCCAAATACGCCTTTTGTCCTGTTTTTCTATAACATAATCTTTATAAAATAACTTTACCATGCAATAAAAAATTACAGAAGCGGCCATAAACCTTACAAGTGTAAGATGTAGGGGGGAAAATTCTTGAAGGCCGATTTTTGATGCAGCCCATGAGGTTCCCCAAAAAAAGGCAACTCCAAAAAGGCCTATATATACACGCAGGGTATCAGACATGGCAACACCTCATAAACTTATCTTTCAGATATATAATATAATACCATACTTTATCTCATTCGGGTATAGTAATTTTGCCTAAAAAACGAAGATAACGGCAAATATTCCCCAAATCGTTCGTGTTTTATTTCCTCGCTGCTACTCATGCCAATATTCGAAGCAAATGCAAGTAGCAGGTCAAACTTTAGGGAACGTGCCGTTATCTTTGATATGTGATATTAGTTGAAAATCACAATTGATCTACGATAATCTCTGATATGTTTATTGGTTGTTTTAACATGTCGTTTTTCAGCAAGAAGTCTTGGGTTTTTTCAAGTTCCTCTATATCTTTTTCTGTGATTTCAGGGTTAAAATCATACCAGTCGTACATAGTGATTACATTCTCCTCAGATATTTCCGTTTCCTCAGCGGCCATTTTGTAAACCTCTTCGGGATTTTCCTTCATATATTGCAAACTCCTGTTGTGTACTTGCATATACCTTTTCACCAAATCAGGATGCTCTCTTAGAAAGTCTCCTCTTACTGCAATTACTATGGTAGCGTCTAATAAACCCTCACCGGTAGTAATTATTCGCCCACCAGCATCAATTGCCTGAGGCACTGCAGGGCCTGCCACAAGAGCTGCATCTACGTTGTCGGAGTTCATAGCTGCTACCGCCTGAGGAATGCTCATATTGATATATTCCACGTCTTCAATGCTCATTTGATTCCTGCTAAGTGCCTCAAGCAACAGTTGGTGCAGGATTGTGCCCTTAGGTCCTGCTATCTTCTTACCTTTTAGGTCGTTTATAGAGGTTATTCCATCATCTTTAGTCATTATGGTAAATGCTTTAGGGGCTCTGCTGTAAATGCCTATTATCTTTAGGTCTACACCATTTGCAGCAGCTAAAATGGCAGATGTGCCGCCTAATGCGTTGCAAAAGTCAAGAGAACCGGCAGCCAAAGCTTCGGTCATCTTAGGCCCCTCAGTAATTTCTGGGAAATTGACTTTTATGCCATCTTTTTCAAACTCTTCTTCAAAGAGTCTAAGTTTTTTCTCAACAATAGACGGCACATTCAGCGGCAGCTTTACATAAGAAATATTTATTTCGTCTACAGTTTTTTCAGAGGGTGTAGTAGTCTCATTGTCAGCTTTTTCCGCCGATGCAGAAGTTTTATCATTAGAACCCGTATTTTGGTTTGAGGCACACCCAGGCATTATGGATATGGTAATTAAAACTATCAAAAACAAAGCTAAAAATTTTTGTACACTGTATTTTTTCATTTTAACCTCTCCTTCACTTAAAGCTAATTTTTATATATTTTTAGTTGCCCTAATTCCCCATGATAGTCCTCAATATTTCCTGGCGATATTTAAAAAATCTTTCTGACTCAGGACTTCTGGGATAAGGCAGTTCTATAGGTATTTGTTTTTTTACACTTCCCTTTTCTAAGATTACCACTTTCTGTCCTAAAAGTATTGCTTCATCCACATCATGTGTAACAAAAATAACTGTCTTTTGCCTATTTGCGAAAAGGTTCACTATCTCTCGCTGCAAGTTCTGACGGGTAAAAGCATCTAATGCTCCAAGGGGTTCGTCCATTAAAATTATTTCAGGGTCATAGCACAGCGTCCTGCCCAGTGCTACTCTCTGGGCCATGCCGCCGGATATTTGGTTGGGATAAGCATCTTTAAATGCTTTAAGGCCTAACAACTCTAAATGTAAATCCACTTTGCGTTTTTTGACTTTGGGATTTTCATTTATTAAGCTAAATCCAATGTTTTCCTCCACTGTCAGCCATGGCATAAGCCGGGGCTCCTGAAACACCATGCTTATTTTGGGTTTTGAGATAATATCTTCGCCTTTAGTATAGTAAATTTGGCCTTGACTTTTTTCTTCTAAACCGCAAAGAATCCTAAGCAGTGTGGTTTTGCCGCTGCCGCTGCGTCCTACCACCGTTACAAAGCTGTTGTCATCAACTTCTAAATTGATGTCGGAGAGGGCGGTTATTTTACGGTCTTTGATGTAGTATGTCTTTGCGAGGTTTTCTATTCTAATTCCTGCCATGATTTTGCCCCCTCTTTATTCCAGCTAGATAATTTTGCAGTTAAGGAAAAAAACAATAAATCTATTACATAGCCCAGCATACCAATGGTAATAATGCCTACTATAATAATGTCAGGCCGCGAGAGTTGTTCCGCATCCATTATCATGTAGCCTATACCTGAAGATGCAGCTATTAGCTCTGCCCCAATCAGGGCTCGCCAACTGTAGCCAAGGCCAAGCCTCATTCCCACCGTGACATAAGGTATTGCTGAAGGCAGGATAATTTTAAAAAACTTATCTTTTACACTAAATCCAAAGACATCACCTACCTCCAATAATCTATAGTCACAGTTTATAACACCGTTTAAGGTATTTAAAAATATGGGGAAGAAAGCCGCCAGTATAATAACGGCTATTTTAGAAGACTCCCCTATTCCCAGCCACAAAATCAGCATGGGAATACATGCTATTGGAGGAACGTGCCTGACAAATTCAATAATCAAAATTAAGTAGTCCTCCAAAGGCCTTATTATGCCTATCAAGACAGCAGTAGGAAATGCAAGAATAAAAGCCAATAAAAACCCGAAAAAAACCCTGTAGAGGCTTGACGCCACATGCTTAGCTAAGGTTCCTTTCTTAATTAACACAGCTGCCGTCTCAAGTATTTCTTGGGGCGGTGGTATAATGTATGTGTTTAAAATGCCAGCGTTAGAAGTTAAATACCATATTGCAAAAATTGCTGCAGGCAGAAACAGGCTTTTTAACACTTTTTTAGCTTTTGTCATGTCTGCCTCCACTTGAAAGACCGCCCTCTCCCTGCTCAAACATGCATGTGGCCCGCTTTAGAATTCCTGCTGCATGAGCAAAAGCCATTCCGTAGTTTGTAATCGGCACATTCTGCTGCTCAGCCCTTATAATTCTGGATAACATTTGCTTCCTATTTAGCATACAAGCACCGCAATGGAGTATGAGCTTATAAGGCGTTAAATCCTCTGGAAAATCGGCTCCGGCTTTAATATCTATTTCCAGCTTCCCGCCGGCTTTTGCTTCCAAAAGAGCAGGCAGTTTCTGCCTTCCGATGTCGTTTTCCAAGGGATGGTGTGTGCATGCCTCTGCAATCAATACCCTGTCCCCCGGTTTTAGCTTATCAATGGCATTGGCACCTTTTATAAAAGTGCTAAGCTCTCCTTTGTATCTTGACATGATTATGGAAAATGATGTCAATGGCACCTCTTCAGGAATCATCTGGCTTACACGGTTAAAAATTTGAGAATCGGTTATCACTAAATCAGGCTGTTTATTTAAGCTATTAAGTAGATCCTCAAGTTCAGTATCCTTTGCAACAAGAGCCATACAGTTGTGGTCAAGCAAATCGCGAATGGTCTGAACCTGAGGTAAAATCAGCCGATTTTTAGGGGCCTGGATATCTTGGGGAGCTACTAAAACCACCAGGGATTTTGGCTTTAAGATGTCTCCAATTAAAGCTGTAAGTTCAAAATTTGTAGGGGCGTTTTGGCTGATCATTTCTTTTAGCTTCCCAATATTGGTTCCCTCTTTGGCACTGACTTTTATAAACGGAAAATCAAAGTCTTTTGCAATCTCTTTAATGTCTATATCTTTTATATCTATTTTATTTACTACACCAATAATGGGAATTTTTCGTGCCTGAAGCTCTTTACTCCACTCTTTTTCTAAAGCAAAATCGGAATTTTCGGGAGAAAAGACCATAAGCGCCAAGTCTGTCTTGTCCATGACACCCAGTGTCTTTTTAACCCTCAGCTTTCCTAAATCACCGACATCGTCCAAACCTGCAGTATCTATAAATACAACGGGTCCCAGCGGTAAAAGTTCCATTGCTTTATATACCGGATCTGTAGTGGTCCCTGGATGTTCAGAAACCAGTGCCACTTCCTGACCGGTAATTGCATTTATAATGCTTGATTTGCCGGCATTTCTTCTGCCAAATACAGCTATATGAAGCCGGTTTGCCCTGGGAGTTTCATTCATGTCTTCATCACAACCTTTCAATGAACCTAATGGAATCTCCTCTGCCTTTAGCCACTTCTTTTCCCATGCTTTCGATAAACCTTTCCATTTCTGCTCTCTCTTCCCTTATGCTTTTTTCTACACCTAATGCCTTGGGATAAATCTCGTAAAGTCTTCGATATTTATAAGGCTCTAATTTTAACATTATTACATTTGCGCCTACATGAAATGCCTTTTGACCATCTTTCCCATTTAGAGTCCTAAGGGCCGTAGTTGCCGGCAGATGGGTCGTCTTCAAAATTAATCTACTTACAGCCAAGGCTTTTAGAGTCATCTCATTGCTCCCTGCCGGAGCATCTCTTAATGCCGTCCCCTTATGGGGGATAAAGGGCCCAATTCCTGCCATATCAACTTTCAATCTATTTAAAAACAGGATATCCTTTGCTATGGCCCTTGTAGTTTGGCCGGGAAGGCCTATCATAAATCCGCTGCCTGTCTGGTATCCCAGTTGTTTCAGCTGTTTCAAACAAAGAATTCTGTTTCGTAATGTAGAATGAGGGTGAAGTTTTTCGTAGAGCTTCCGATTTATTGTCTCGTGTTTTAACAAAAACCTGTCTGCTCCATCTTCTTTCCACCGCCTGTAATCTTCATAATCTCTCTCACCCACACTCAAAGTCACAGCTACATCCCCAAGAGCTTTAATTCCCTTGATAATGTGTGATATTTTTTCCTTCGTGTACCACAAATCTTCTCCTGACTGAAGCACGATAGTTTTATATCCTGCATCAATCGCCTCTTTGGCAGTTTGAATTACTTCATCAGGCTCCATGCGGTAGCGCGCAAGTTCCTTATTTTCCGCATTTAAGCCGCAATAGGCGCACCTTGCCCTGCAGTAATTTGAAAACTCAATTATGCCTCGAATATGAACTTGGTTTCCGTTATACTGTGTGTTGATTTTATCAGCCGCTTCAAAAATATAGAAAAGCTCCTGACCTTCAGCTTTAAGCAGCAGTTCAATTTCTTCCACATTAGGAAGGTATCCCTGGCTTATGTTTCGTACAAGTTGATAAATCTCCATAAAATCCCCCTTAAAAACAACAAACCCTCGGCAAAAAGCCGAGGTTACCGTGCTTGTTATGCATTTCACATTATGGGATAAAATAAAATATTTATCCTCACATAAAATGCGCCTTTGGTCCTCCGCCCTTTTGCTCAGAAAAATCCTTGCAACTAGGCTCATATGGACTTTTGTATCCTCCGCATCGGATTTTCCAATACTTCGGATAAAGTTTCATGTATATTATATACCCAAATATGATATTGTCAATAGTGAATTTTATCACAAAAAACAGGCAGCCAAGGGTCTATGCTTTCCACTTCCCCTTTGCCGCCTGTTCTAAACCAGCTGACTGATGTGCATCATATTTTCAAAGGTGTCCACCGCATTCATGGTTCTGATGTAATTTTGGTTGGCCTTTGATTCCTACAGTGAAGATAATACTGCTGCCTTGCTTATAATTCCTTTTAGTTTGCCCTGGCTGTCCAGCACTGCCAGTGGGTATTTGGATTTGGCGGCAATGGATAAGATTTCGCTCAATATCGTGTCTTCATGGCAGGTATAAACATCGGTTTTGATTAAGGAAGGCATGGGTAAGTTTTTATCCCGGGCCAGAATAGCGTCATCTATGGTTATTACACCCAGGAATTTCATTTTATCATCTACCACATAAGCCGTTGATACATCATTGGCACCCATTTCACGTATTGCCTGACTCGGCATATCCTTGGGCTTAACCAGACACTTTGGCCGGATCATAACGTGCTTTGCCGTAAGAATTTGAGTTTTGTCGGCACTTTCAATAAATTCCCGGACATAGTCATCTGCTGGGCGGGCGGACATCCTTTCAGGAGTGTCGATCTGTATGATTTTCCCGTCGCGCATTATGGCTACGGTATCCCCCAGTTTGAAGGCTTCATTGATATCATGGGTAATGAAAATAATTGTTTTTTCTAGTTTGCTCTGAATGGACAGCAGTTCAAACTGCATTTCCCGCCTTACCAATGGGTCTAGTGCGGAAAATGGTTCGTCCATCAAAAGCACGTCCGGATCGCTGGCGAGAGCCCTAGCCAAGCCCACGCGCTGCTTCATGCCACCTGAAAGGTTGCTTATGGCCTGCTCTTCCCAGCCGTCAAGTCCCACCAGTGCAATCATCTCGCGGGCTTTGTTTTCCCGCAACTGGCGGGGGACATTTTTGACTTCAAGTCCATATGCCACATTGTTTAAAACATTTCGATGGGACATGAGGCCAAAGTTCTGGAACACCATAGAAATTTTATTGCGCCGATAATTCAGAATCTGCTGTTTACTGAATTTTTGGATATCTTCGCCTTCAAAGTAAATTTTGCCGGAGGTGGGCTTTGTAAGCAGATTCAGACACCTGATGAGGGTAGATTTGCCCGAGCCAGACAGGCCGATGATGACAAAGATTTTGCCCCGCTCCACCTCAAAGGATACATCCCAAAGGGCTACAGTCACTCCAGTCTTTTTATAAACCGTATCCTTATCGGCGCCCCTTTTCATGAGCTCCGTAGCTTCAGCTTTATTCTTACCGTATAATTTGCACAGATTCTCCACTTTTATGATGACATCCTTACTCATTCGGCATCCTCTCCCTGTCGCCCACAAGGCCCTGAGTGATGCGATCGAGAATAACGGCAATAAAGACAATGGAAATGCCAGGCATTAACGCTTTTCCCATTTCCGTGCGGTTTGTGGCTACCAGTATTTCCATACCCAGCCCTTCGGCGCCGATTATGGCACAGGTAACCACCATGGACATGGCCATCATAATTGTCTGGTTGACTCCCGTCATAATCGTGGGCAAAGCCTGAGGAATTTGCACTTTGACTAAGGTTTGCAGAGTGGTGGAGCCAAAGGCAGTTGCCGCTTCTAGCACTTCCTTGTCCACCTGATCGATACCGTGACTTGTTAGGCGTATCATCGGCACGATTGCATATATTGTGGTAGCCATCAGAGCGGGTGTGATGCCGACACCGAAAAGCATAACTGCTGGGATTAGATAGACAAAAGTTGGCATGGTCTGCATTAAATCCAGAATGGGTCTAACTATTCTCTCCGCATCTTTTTTTAATGCTAAGAGTATACCTATCGGGAAACCCAGAAGCACAGAAAGAACAACCGAAGCTATGATGATGCTCAGGGTTTGCAGCATATGGTCCCATAAACCGGCACTACCAATGAAAAAAAGCATGGCGCCATATAGTATGCCTACATGCTTTTTTCTGCTGACGCGACAACCTATTAATACAATGATTAATATAAAAAGCCACCAAGGGATAAAAGACAGAAAGTCCTTTATCCCATGAATGGAGAATACGACACCTTTCTTTATAATATTAAAAAATTCTCTGTGGTTTCTGCTAAAAGCTTTAATCCCGTTGTCTATGACATCATTTACATCAAATTGCCAGGCATCGGGAAATTTCAGTAAATAGTCCTTCAAATAAAGCTCACCTCTTTCCACGACTGATCGCTTTAATTGGTTTGAAGACTATTTAAGTAAGCTCTCATTTTCTCCGCGTTTTCCACTGGCAACCACTCATCAAGTAAATAGTCATACTCCTTTAACAGCCAAATGGCCGTCTCTCTATGGCTGGCACCGGTTTCGATCAAATGTGCCAGGCCCTTACTTATCAGTTCACTGCCCGTCCTGTACTTTTTAAAGAAATCAACCAGCTCGGGTGCCCTTTCAGGGAATTTACTGCTGCTGACAATCTTTAATTGTTGTGCAGGAAAACTGCATTTACCTTCCAAATATAGCTCAGGATCATAAGGAGCATCTTCCAACAGCACCAGGTCCAATTTTCCCGTAATCCATGTTGGTTCATAGCAGTAACCCACCCATGGTTCACCTAGGTTGTATGCGCTTTCTAAGGAAGCAAACAGCGTGGCTTCACTGCCCAAACGCACATAGTTATAATATTTGTCCAGGCCGTAATACTGATATTTTTTGTATAAAATTTCATCGGCCATCCATCCAGGAATGGAACCGTAAATACGCCCCTTGTCAGGCTCTTCATCATCCGGGAACACGTGTGGGTATTTCTTCAGGTCTTCCACAGTCTTTAAGTCGGGTGCCATGGGTTCGATACCCCGCTCCCCGTCGCCTTCAATTACATAACGTGGAACATATAAACCCTGAGCGCTGTCTGGCACAAGCACACCTAAATCGATGATATATCCGTTTGCCTTATCTTCCTCGTATGTAGCCACATTGTCAGTCCAGCTTTCAATATCCAGGTCTATATCACCGGCAGTAAGTGCCTGCCAGTTCATTGTAGATGATGCTGTGGAAACTTCAAATTCATATCCCTCATAAGCATGTTCTACAATCAGCTCGGCTATGGCGTTGTGAAGTTTTTGACTGTCCCAGCCATTGTCTGTTGCTACAATTGTGACGGGGGCGTTACTGTTTTCGCTAGAACCGCTACCGCACCCACCTACGGTAAGCAGGCAAAATACAGCCGTCAACAGCAAAATACCGATTCGCTTCATTGACATCTCCCCCTTTATTTAAAATTTTGGCAACAAAGTTATGTTAACATAATATGGAGCTATGGTCAAGCGCTATTATCAGTGATTTCTGACAATTCCAAGTCGTAAACCTTGACCTTCCTGGTTTTGCCGGTTTATTTGGATAATCCCTGGATTTAACGGAAAGAACTGAAATTTTAACTGGGAATGTTATATTTGGGCTAGAGTTTGTTATTAAGGCTCAACTTGCTTAATAAAGCATCAAAAAGGGGAATACCCCTGGTATTTCTCCGTTTGTCTGTTAAACCGCAGATCTTAACTTTTGATAGGTCTCAACCAGCATGTATTCCATAAGGGCAATTCTGAACTGTTCATCATCTAAAACACGAGTAAAGAAGGCCTTATTTTGATCCATCCTGTCCACAACTTTGTTTATAAAAACTTTCTCAAAGGCTAATTTAAAATCTTCAATTGTATTTGTTTTAGCCTTTTGAACCAAATCTTCATCAGCAGCAAAATCTTCTTTTATTTGCTCTACAGATAATTGGTCAGCTTTTGTGAAATTAGTTCCAAACCTTTTGTTCAGCCTCTCTATAATCGTTGAAAGGTATTCTTTCTGTTCCTCCTTTATTGTCGTTCCTGCAAATTTAACTGGTGCAACGGGCACATTTTCATAGTCAGGAGTCAATGAAACGCTTCCTTCAAATGTCTTCTTGATGGTATAGTATTCTAAAGCAACTTCATCCGCCAGATGGATAGAGGAGCCTTTTTCTCTCGGCAATTTTTTAAGCAAATATGTTAAATATACATATAACTTATGAAGTTCAACATCTTCGAATGGTGTAATTTGTAGTATGAATGAATAAAGGCGTATAAATTTAGTTCCTTGACTAGTAAAGTCCTGCTTCCACTTATCTTCCATTTTTTTGAATCTCTCTACTGCTGCATCTATTAAATGATTTAATATGGCCCTGTCTCTGGAAGTCTTCTTGTCTTTTGGTTTAAAGTAAATAGCATTAAATCGGTCTAATTCGTCTTTTAAATATACACCGTAAGCATGTAACTGATTTTGAATATCATAGAGAAGATTCGGTTCCGTTACTTCCTCTACAATAGTTGCCTGATAATAAGGCTTGAAAGCTTCTTGAATATCTTCTGCCTTATTTACAAAATCCAGAATAAATGTATCCTCTTTTCCTGGACAGGTCCTGTTTAGCCTTGATAGAGTTTGCACTGCTTTGACCCCTGATAATTTTTTGTCTACATACATGGTATGTAAAAGAGGCTGGTCAAAGCCTGTTTGGTACTTTTCCGCAACTAACAGTACTTGATACTCATCAGTAGCAAAGCGCTCCGGAAGTTCTGACTCCTTAAATTTATTCATACTGCTTTCTGTATACTCTAGCCCATCATCCTTCACTGTTCCGGTAAATGCGACCAGAGTTTTCATATCCTTATAACCTTTTTTCTTAATATATTCATCAAAGGCAAGTTTATAGCGTACGGCATGAAGTCTGGAACTTGTTACAACCATCGCCTTGGCTCTGCCACCTATTTTATGCCTGGTTACATTTCTAAAGTGCTCCACCATTATTTCAGTCTTTTGGGCGATATTATGGGGATGAAGGCTGACGTATCTCGTAAGAGCCTTTGTAGCCTTGGCCTTATCAAAAGCAGGGTCATCCTCAATCTTTTTTGCCAACTTAAAATAGGTTTCATAAGTAACATAATTTCGCAGTACATCTAATATAAATCCTTCTTCAATAGCCTGCCTCATAGAATATAAATGGAAGGGATGGGGTAGGCCATCTTCTCCTTTAGTTCCAAACATTTCAAGAGTTTTAGCTTTAGGCGTGGCAGTAAAAGCAAAAAAACTAATATTGGGTTGTTTTCCTCTTTTCTTTATTGTTTTTAAAATTTCCTCCTCAGGGTCATACTCCTTGCCTTCTAGCTCCGCATCTAATTTCGCTGCTTCCTCTAAACTATTTGCCGATAAAACTTCTCTCAATGAAGCCATATTTTCCCCCGCGCTGCTGGAGTGAGCCTCATCTATGATAACTGCGTACTTACGCTTTTCTAACTCTCCAACCTTTTCAATGATAAAGGGAAACTTCTGAAGAGTTGAGACAATTATTCTTGTGCCGCTTTTCAAGGCCTCCGCCAACTGATTCGAATCTTTATCTATCTTTTCAACAACGCCATGTTTATGTTCCAACTGATAAATGCTATCCTGTAATTGTCTATCTAAAACTCTCCTGTCCGTAATCACAATCACCGAATCAAAAACTGGATTGTCGTTGCTATCATGAAGATTAGCTAGTCTATGGGCAAGCCATGATATAGAATAGGTTTTCCCAGAACCAGCACTATGCTGTATTAGATAGTTTGTTCCTGCTCCTTTTTCCCTGGCATCTGCCTCCAGTTTTCTTACCACATCTAACTGGTGAAATCTCGGGAAGATAACAGTCTCAGAAATATAAAAGTTTCCGTCAATATCTTTCTTTTCTTGGGTCTCTACAAAGACAAATCTTTTTATTATATCAATCAAGCTATCTTTTTGCAGTATCTCTTCCCAAAGGTAAGCGGTTTTATATCCATTGGGATTCTCAGGGTTACCTTTGCCCCCCTCGCAGCCTTTATTAAATGGCAGGAAGAAGGTTTTTTCTCCTGCTATCTTGGTGGTCATATAAATTTCCTCAGTATCCACAGCAAAGAACACTATGGCTCTTTTTTTAAATTGGAACAATAATTCATTTGGGCTTCTATCTTTCTTATACTGCATAATTGCATCTTCGTATGTTTGACCAGTAAAAGGGTTTTTAAGTTCAAGTACAACAACAGGAAGACCATTGACACATATGAGCATATCAATACTTTTGTCGTTTTTAGCGCTGTAATGCACCTGCCTTGTGACGGATATCCGATTCTTCTCATAAAGTTTAACTGTTTCCTCATTTAATTTACTGACAGGCTTAAAATAAGCAAGGTCCAAATATACGCCATAATCTTTAATCCCATGCCTTAATACATCAATCATGCCCCGATTGCTAAGTTCCCTATTTAGTCGGCTCAAAACCTTAAATTGATACTGGTCCTTATAAATTTCTCTTAACCTTTCCATCTTCTTGGGCTGAGTATCCTCTAAAAAGTCAAAAAGAAGTTTAGTATCAAGAGCAAACTCTTTGTTATAGTCATCAGGATTGCCCTTAATATATCCTGATTTAATAAGGTGTTCTTCTACATATTCCTCAAAGCCTATTTCTGTTAATTCTACTGGAGTTTTAGTCACTTTTATTCACTCCTTGTAATTGAAAATTTAATCTACCACATAGTCCCTCACATCAATTTTACCTGTTACTGCTTCTGATATAAGGGATTGGCGGTATTCTTTTAGTTTTTGGATTTGAAGTTTTATTTCTGTTATTAAGTCATCTATTTCAGCAGTTTTTTGATCAAGAAAATCTGCAATCGCTGCTTGTTCTACAATAGGTGGTATTGGTATAATTCGACTCTTAACCAAACTACCAGATATTAATGGCTGTGCAGTTTTATTTGCATATTGATTTAAATCTAATGCTTTCAAAACATAAAATAAATATTCAATATATAATTTATTACTCAAATTAGTTATGAATAAAGCATTATCAGTAATCCAGGACGGACGTCTAATCAAATGAACATTTCCGCACAATGCACCTACCCTACCTATCGCTATAGTTTTATAATTACAATTTGTCTTGTTAGTATATGACATTAACCCATTGCCACCAATTACTGGTATTTTACCTTCTACATCTATATCTTCTTGAGAAATAAAATCACCACTTTTAATTGATACATACCAACGCAAGGATGATGTATTCCAATGCTCTGGTATCTCACCTATCCACTCAATACCTGAATCTTTCATCTTAACATTCGGATTAAGCCCTTTGGTAACGGTCTCGGTTATAATTGCTTGCCGTTTTTCCTGTAATAATTCAATTAATTTTTCCTTATCAGCAATCAAACCATCTATTTCAGCAGTTTTTTGGTCTAAAAAATTAGCAATAGATTTCTGCTGGTCCGTAGGAGGCAGTAAAATATTTATATTACCTAATTGTGTTCTACTAATCCTTTGGCGAGTGCCTCCTCGAGCAAGAAAATCTGCTTCTTGTAAGTATCCATCATAAGACAAAATATACACTAAATATCTTCTATCAATATTATCTTTTGGCTTTAATATACACACATCTACAGATGTAATCATTCTTTCTGTCAAACTTGGTGCTAAACATGCTCTACCAACAGGTCCGGCCAATCTACAAATTAATACATCATTTGGATATACTTCTGTACAATTTAAATCTTTAAAAGTGTCCTCTGAAATATATCTATATCCTTGTTCTTTATAACTACCAATCCCAATATTACCCGTCTGTATTAATCTTATACCTTCATCAGTTATATATGGACTTTCTATCCAATCTCCATCAACAAACGATTTATACTCATATTTAGGAATATATTTTATTTTAGATAAATCCCACTCTTCTGGTATCTCTCCTATCCACTCAACCCCTGAATCCTTATACCTTTCATACCTCTTATACCTACTCATTCACCCATCACCTTCTTCAATTTCTCTGAAATGCTCTTTTCTAATTCTATAATTTCTTTCATAATCTCCTCAGAAGGTCTTAATGGCTGGTATTTATAAAAATGCCTTGTGAAAGGTATCTCATATCCGATTTTAGTCTTGGTCTCATCTATCCAAGCATCAGGCACATGAGGCTTTACTTCTCTTTCAAAGTATTCGTGAATATCTTCTTTTAATGGCACATTTTCAGTATCTCTCAAGTCTGGGTCTGGCTCAGGGTTGCCTTTGCTGTCCACACAAATATCCGCTGTTTCATCTTTTTCGGAAAGGGCAGATAGGATAGCCTTTAAAAGTGCACTATCAAGTTTAATACCACTGTCTTTAAAAGCCTTCTTTAGAACTTTGGTAAATTCATCTCTGTTTTTATACAAAATAGTAGAGTCCATTGTTCTTAAAGTTTCTATTATTTGCTGTTGTATTTT
>ENA-OWOZ01002070-OWOZ01002070.1-bioreactor-metagenome-genome-assembly--contig:-NODE-2070-length-16029-cov-3.675276_pt1 | contig 16029 bp, 14 predicted proteins | sample MGYA00238140_ERZ651804 | MGnify/ENA primary metagenome ERZ651804 (study PRJEB26910, sample SAMN07631232) | bioreactor metagenome | isolation source: Switchgrass digestor | place: USA: Dartmouth... | reverse complement strand
AGTGCTGAAGCTCTAAAAGATTATACTGAAAAGGCAAATGAAATAATTGATACTTATGTTAAAAATTCTGTAGTTCTGAGTAAATAGTTAGATAGTATGGTGCAACTGACAGCGCTGGGTTCAGTTGCACCATATCCTGAAGATTAGGAGTTGATTGCTATCAGAAGGTTTGAAAAACTGAAAGAGAACTTGACAGCATACTTATTCCTTGCACCGTTTCTTGTCCTATTGGCCATATTTATGATTTATCCAATGTGTAAGGGGATATATAACAGCTTTTTCGATTTCCGGTTTGGATCACAGTTGTTTGTAGGAATGCAGAATTATATCCATGTCTTCACAGATAAAGTTTACTTACTAGCAATTCGCAACAGCCTGATATTTGTATTTGCAGTAGTGTCCTTGCTGGTTGTCTTTGGCATCCTTATATCCGGAAGCATTTACGATAAACACAGGTTTTATGTTTCCGGTGTACGGACATGTTTATATATACCTGTAATATGTTCCATGGTGGTCATGGCCATAATATGGCGTTTTATGCTGGATTCCCAGACTGGACTGCTTAGGTACTTCTATGATTCAATCGGTATGAAACCGGTCAATTTGTTAGGGGATGCCAAATGGACCCTGGTAATACTTATTATTATCCTGTTTACCATGAATATCGGGCAAAGTGTTGTTCTTTATGTTGCAAACATGATAAGTATACCGAAAGAGTTGTCCGAAGCCCTGGAAATCGATGGCGGAAAAAGAACGCATCTTTTCAGGTATATTCTTATCCCCCTGTCAAAACCGACCACATTGTTTATTATTGTCACCCAGACAGCTGCGATGTTGCGTGTCTTTGCTGTTATCCAGTTGTTGACAAACGGAGGTCCCAATTATTCTTCAACAACCATGATGTACTTATTGTATCAGGAAGGACTTTTGTATGGCAATTTCGGATCAGCATCGGCGCTGGGGGTAGTCATGTTTATAATGACACTGGTATTGGTGTTGATACAATTCAAATTAGTAAGGCAGGAGAAATAGGGGGTAAAATTTGTGCTAAAAAGACTCAAAAGATATTCAAAGGTGGATCTGTTTGTAAACGGGCTGATCGTTATATGCTGTTTTGCATCGGTTTTCCCCATTTATTGGCTCCTCACGGGTTCGTTTAAATATTCGACAGATATTGTTAAAATTCCTCCGCAGTGGTTTCCACAGAATCCTACGCTGCATAATTACAAGAACATATTTGTGAATAATCCGGCATTTAAGTGGCTGCAAAACAGTTTTACCATATCTGTAGTTACAACTGCAGGTATAGTACTGATTTCTTCAGCGGCAGGGTATGCGCTGTCAAAGATGAAATTCGTCGGCAAGAAGTTTATATTTGCCATTGTGATTGCAGGGTTGATCTTAACTAAAGAGGTTTATTTGCTTCCGTTATATCAGCTGATGGTTTCTCTCGGCTGGATAGGAACTATGAAAGGATATATTATCCCAGACCTGGCGATGCCATTTGGAGTTTTTTTGCTAAAGCAGTTCTATGACGGAATTCCAAACGAAATTAATGAGGCTGCAACTATCGACGGTTGCGGACGTATACGTTTTTTCTTCAAAATAGGGATACCACTTTCCAAACCAGGAATTGGAGCGTTGACAATATTAGCTTTTATAAGGATCTGGAACAGTTATTTGTGGCAATTTGTTATGGCCAAGGGAAAAGAAACCTATACACTCCCGGTAGGAGTTGCAGGATTATTTGATGATCCTACTGTTGTGGATTATGGACTGAAGTTTGCCGGAGCATCAGTTACTGCAATTCCATTGTTGATAGTGTTCATTATTTTCCAGCGGTTTTTTACCTCAGGAATTACTGCAGGCGCAGTCAAGGGGTAATATCTCTTAATAGCTATTTACTTATTGAAAGGATGTAAATAAATGAACAACAAAAGCAGATACTCAGGTATTGTGCCTCCATTGGTTACTCCATTAAACAATGACGAAAAAGTGTGCAAAGATTCATTACATAAACTTATAGATCATTGTTTCAGCAATGGTGTTTCCGGGGTATTTGTCAATGGTACATCGGGTGAAGCTATGCGAGTCAGTGATTCAGTCTGGGAGGAAGTAACCAGGGAAACACTTGCTTATGTGGGTTACAGAGGCGTTGTATTTTGCGGTGCAATAGATTCTTCCACAGCAGGAGCAATTGAAAAGATAAAGAAAATAGAAGCGCTGGGCGGCAAAATAGCCGTATGTACACCACCGTTTTATCTCTCTAGTTTCGGTCAGGACGAAATCTTAAGACATTATGACCGTATCTGCAATAAATCGAATATCGAAATTGCAGTTTACAATATTCCTGACACCACTCATGTAAACATTTTGCCTCGCACTATCGCCAAACTTGCAGAATATGACAACATAGTGGTTTATAAAGACAGTTGTGCTGACTGGCAGCAGTTTCAGCGCAATATTTATTACCTTCATGATAAAGATATCAGCCTGTTTAATGGTGCGGAGGAATTGTGTGCAGCAAGCATGCTTTTTGGTGCACAGGGATGTATCCCCGGCCTGGCCAATTTCTTCCCGGATCTGTTTGTAAAGCTGTATAAGGCCTGCAAAGCGGGTAATATAACTGAAAGCTATAATTTGCAAAAGAAAATATGTAAAGTGAGGGATTGCCTGTTTGAAGGACCTTCATGGATGTCGGTTATGAAATATCTATTGTCCGTATATGGTCTTGGCGAGGAATATGTTTCCTGGCCAATACCGGAAATGACTGATGAGCATAAGCATAAAGTACTTGAAATCTTACACGAAGCCGATGTGATGGAGGCTTAAAACCGCAGGAGGTAATATTAATGCCATCAAAGCCAAATATTCTATTGATAATGACCGATCAGCAACGCTGTGACTCTTTGGGATGCTATGGATCAGATTTTGTCCGAACCCCTAACATTGACCGGTTGGCTCGGGATGGTATCCGTTTTGATAACTGTTATGTTGCAAATACAATATGCACGCCCAGCCGGGCAAGTATCATGACCGGCAAACATTTGCCCGGGCATGGTGTCTATCGTCTCCATGACATATTGCCTTCATCGGAAAAACTTTTTCCGTGGTATTTGCGGGATGCAGGTTATATAACCGCATTATTTGGCAAGTTACATGTCAGCGGTCGATCATTTGAGAGGGAGAATCGCAATCCGAACGACGGATTTGATATATACGAGTATGCAATGAATCCTCATGATGTAGGCGGAACGTATAACAGTTATGCTCAGTGGCTTAAGCGTAAACACCCTGAGTTTTACCAAACTTTAGCGAAAGAAGGGCGTAATGTAAAAGATATACCTGAAGAAGCTCACTTTACTACCTGGAGTGCGGAACGTACAATAGAATTTATCCGTGAACAGAAATCAAACGGACAACCCTTCTTTGCCTTTATGAGCGTGGTAGATCCCCATGATCCCTACGGTGATTATCCCCGGGCATCACTGAATTGTATTTGTGAAGATAAAATACCAGCTCCACACGGTATTTGTGAAATGGATGTGCATAAACTGCCCGAACCCGTTGTCCGGGAACATGAGCATTCATATCTCGGCAATTTTCACAACTATGATATGGAAGATATTAAAGAAATGAGGAAAGGATACTATGCTTCAGTAGCATTTCTTGATAAGCAGGTCGGAAAAGTATTGAATTGTCTTAAAGAACTGAATCTGTATGATGATACTCTGATCATTTTTCTCAGCGATCATGGAGATATGCTGGGTGATCATTCATTATTGATAAAAGGTGGATACTTTTTTGATGAGTGTACACGTGTACCGCTGATAATAAAACCACCGGCTTCTGTCACGTATCCTTCGGTCGTTTCAGGTCTTGTTCAGGCATATGATATAGCAGCGACTATATTGCATTCGGCAGGAATAAGTCCTGACGTGATCCAGAAGGCTATGCCGGACAGCCGCAACTTACTTGACAGAACATTTTTAAAAACCTGTCGGGATGAAGTGTATTGCTTATATCGCAACACCGGTATAGGGGATGAGCGTGTATATTTTTCGCCCCCTAACCATGCGTCAATGATCAGAACCAGGAAATATAAGCTGTGTCTTTATCATAATGTAAAGACTGAACCGCAGGGCGAACTGTATGACATGGAAAAAGATCCGGCGGAAGAACGTAACCTATGGAACGATCAGACGTATGCGCAAATAAAAACAACATTGCTTATTAAACTGTGTGACTGGCTTGTCTCCCAGGAGATTTCAGTGCTTGGATCGCGCGGTGGCGAGATGTTTCCTGATAAAAGTCAATGGCTGAATCTTAATGCACTGTAGTTGTATGGGCTTTACAGCTACAGTGTTTTCTTTCTCTAGTTAATTATGATTCCTGTTTTACTTCAGCGTAGCGGATTATAAGAATTTATTTTATTTTGTCCCAGAATGCATTCACTGTTTCAGTAACGTTGTCCACCCCAAATCTGTTTTTGAGCGTTCGGTTAAAGTATGCTGAATGCCCGCCCCAGGACTGTCCTTCAGTATTGATGTCAACATACCTGGTTTCAGGCATTCTTTTTGTGAAGGCATCATAAATTGCCGAAATCAACCCTGATACTGGGTTGATACTGTGCGGGATTGCTTCTGCACCAGTATGTATATTTCTAGATATGAAGTCGCTTTTTACCTCAACCCTTGTAATCTTGTGAACGTATTTTTTGTGAATTAATTGGAAAGGCGCCCCAATCTGGACAGCGTGGTAAACATGAATACCCATTTTCTCCAATGTCACAAGTGCATCCGCAACGGCCTGGCCGCCTCCGCTGTGGCCTATCAGTATAATCCTGTCGGCCAGATCAAGGTTTTCAAGAACTGCCTCGACCACTTTTGCACCACCTGTTCCGCGGTGCATATGGATTCCGACCTCAAAAACCTGCTTCAGCATTGAAATATCCTTAACTTCGCCTAACGGGAAAACTTCAATAAATATTGCGGTTTTGCCTTGTTTCCTGTATCTCTTTTCAAGCTCGGCCTTAAGATTTCTGAACAAATTCCTTGAGGCATTGGTATTAATACCTGCCGCAAGTATGATCAGAATTTTTTCTCCCATGCTTATATCCCGGCCATCGATGATTATCTATTTCATAATAAGCGCGGGACCCGGGTATAGTCACATATTAACATATGTAATAACCTAATTAAATTTACGGAATTAAGTAAGGACTATTTCAGAGACGATTGAAACTCTATCCGCTGTTTTTATATAAAAAAGAAAATGAGTGAAAAGGCTTTCAGGGTGAAGGAAATGAAAACTGCAAAAAATTGAACAAATTGAACATTAAATAAAATATACTTCTATCAGTCAATTATTTACCATATTAAGTGAGTAAAGCAGGAGGAGGACTTTTAATGGAAGAATTTACCCCGGATTTCAGCAATGTGGTGCTTGCGGCAAGGAATATTACGCCAAAGAGGACACCTTTATACGAACATGGAATAAGCACTTCTGTAATGGAAGAAATAATGAACAGGAAGTTCAGGGATTTGTATCACGGGAATAAAGACGACAAAAGAGAATATTTCAGGAACCATAATCAATTTTTTAAACTGATGGGATATGATACGGTTTCATTTGAACGCTGTATTGGACCGGTCATGCCAGGAAGCGGTGCACTTGGGAGCAATAAGCCCGGTGTTATCAAAAACAGGGAAGATTTTGAGAAATATCCATGGGAAGAGATACCTGACTTGTATTTCAAGGCATATTCAGAAGATTTTGAACTGCTTGGGGAAACCATGCCTCCCGGCATGAAAGCCATCGGGGGAGTTGGATACGGTGTATTTGAAAACGTCCAGGATCTTGTTGGATATATGGAGCTTTGCTATATATCCTACGATGACCCTGAATTATATAAGGATTTGTTCATAGCTGTAGGAAATGTAATGTACAGGATATGGGAAAAGTTTTTGAAGCTTTACGGGGATACTTTCTGTGTGCTCCGTTTCGGTGACGATCTGGGGTTTAAGAGTAACACATTAATTCCTGCCGAGGATATCAGGAAACACATAATACCCCAATACAAAAGGCTGATTGAGCTTGTACATTCATACAACAAACCCTTTTTGCTCCATTCCTGCGGCCATATTTTTGATGTCATGGAGGATTTGATAAATGAAGCAAAAATAGATGCCAAACACTCAAATGAAGATCAGATTGCACCGTTTTCGGTGTGGGTGGACAAATACGGTGACCGCATAGGTAATTTTGGTGGTGTCGATACCGACCATCTGTGCCGGAAGAGCGAAGAGGAAATCAAGGAGATCACAAGGGAAGTAATGGCTTATTCTGTCGGGCATGGGGGATTTGCAATAGGTTCAGGCAACTCCATACCGGATTATGTTTCTGTTCCGGGTTACCTGGCAATGATAGAGGCAGCGAGGGATTTCAGAGGCGAATAATGATTGAATAAAAATGAGAGTTTACAAATATTGTCTTTGTTCAGAATATGCAATATTTTAAAAACAATATGCCGGGACTGAGTGGATTTTGTTATGCTAAAATTAATTCATACGGGTAAACTCCGTGTATTTACTTAGATGTCACTTCAACTCCTTTTTATAATGACAGATTGCAAAGGAGGGCTTATATGGATTACAGAAGTATGTTTCCCAAAATATTTTCCCTGGAAGGTAAAGTCGCACTGGTAACCGGGGCCAGCCATGGCATAGGCTTCGCAATTGCCTGCGCGTATGCCGCTGCCGGCGCTGCTGTCGTTTTCAACGGCAGGAGCCGGGAATCGGTTGACAGGGGACTTGAAAATTACAGGAAAGCAGGTATAGAGGTTAAAGGTTATGTGGCTGATGTCACCGATGAAGAAGCCATACAGGAAATGGTGGCAAGAATAGAAAAGGAAGTCGGCATAATTGATATTCTGGTAAACAACGCCGGAATTATCAAACGTATTCCAATGCTTGAAATGAAAGCCGAGGAGTTCAGGGAGGTAATAGATATAGACCTGGTCGGGCCATACATCGTGTCCAGGGCCGTTCTTCCCGGGATGATAAAGAAAGGTCACGGAAAAATAATCAATGTATGTTCCATGATGAGCGAACTGGGCAGGGAAACCGTATCGGCTTATGCGGCAGCCAAAGGCGGGCTGAAGATGCTTACCAAAAACATTGCTTCCGAATACGGTATGTATAATATCCAATGCAACGGCCTTGGTCCAGGTTATATTGCAACACCGCAAACTGCTCCGTTAAGAGAAGAAGGTCATCCGTTCAACAGTTTCATTGTGTCAAAAACACCCGCAGGCCGTTGGGGTGTTCCTGAAGATTTGGCCGGTCCTGCTATATTCCTGGCATCGGACGCTTCCAATTTCGTAAATGGACACATATTGTATGTAGACGGCGGTATCCTGGCCTATATTGGCAGACAGCCTTAAAAAATACATCGGTACATATCGATTTATATAAAAAGACAGGTGGCAGAATAAAACCTGTCTTTTATTATTGTTGATTTCTAGATTTTCATATGTTATATGAAAGAAGCAATATAAATTATCTGACACTGTTCTGGGCATATTTCTTGGGAGAGATACCGACTGACGCCTTAAAAGTTCTTAAGAAGTTGCTGTAATCATTGAAGCCGCTTTTTTCAGATACTTCAAGCACGTTCATTCCCATGGAAAGAAGTGATTTGGCTATACTGATGCGCCGGGCGGTAATGTATTTGTTTATTGTGACTCCTGTTGCAGCCTTGAAAATCCTTGAAGCATACGATTCACTGATATAGAAGCGGTTTGCAAGCTGTTCAATTGTAATTCTTTCGGTTATGTTCTGATTGATAAAATTGAGCATTTTCAAGGCCAACTGGTTATAATGGAAAGAAGTTGAATCTGAAAATAATTTGTTGCTTGCGATAAAAGCTTCATTGATAAAAACCATCAATTCCATGAAAGCTGCCCGTTCAACAATATCGGAGCCATATCCGTCGGAAACGTTAATTTTGCTAATAAAATACAAAAAACGGGTTTGCTGTTCTTTGCTGAGGGATATGCGGTGGCTGAACGAGCGGGACCGCTCAAAGAAACAATATGAAAGATCAGTTTCTTCAGTGGATAAATTTTTTAAAAATTCAGGGTGTACTGCTATGATGATTCTCTCATGATTTCTTTTGTCAATGCTGGTCAGATGATGCGGTTCATAGGGATTGATTACGAAAAAGATCCCCCGGGGAAATGTCATACATACGTTCACCTATCAGAAACTTCTTTCCGCCCTGAATGGAGTAATAAATCTCGCAGGTGTCATGAATGTGCATATCCATTGTCTTTTCCTCATGGAACAGATGTGCGACCGAAAAGGAACGATTTGCAATCGCTTTATCAATGGCTTTCTGGCATGAATTATGTATTTCCAGAAAAGACACCTCCCCAACTACAATTCTAAATGACTTGTTCAGTATTTGCAACATTTTATGTCCAATATGCTTAGACAGCCATATTTTTTGTATGATAGATTTAAAGTGGATTTCGAGCATTTTCCGGAAATACGTAAGGAGGTTTGTGTCGAGGATGAAAATTGCATTGATAAATGAAAACAGTCAGGCCGCAAAGAACGGGCTCATTTATGAAACCCTGAAAAAAGTTGTGGAACCCATGGGGCACCAGGTGTTCAATTACGGCATGTATGGGAGCGATGACGAGAACCAGCTCACTTATGTGCAGGTTGGAATTCTTGCAGCTATTCTCCTTAATTCCGGGGCGGCTGATTATGTCATTACCGGCTGTGGGACAGGCGAAGGCGCCATGCTTGCCTGCAATGCCTTCCCCAATGTTTTATGCGGGCATATTGTTGATCCTGCCGATGCGTACATGTTCTCACAAATAAATGATGGAAATGCAATTTCATTGCCTTTTGCGAAAGGCTTTGGATGGGGTGCAGAATTGAATTTGCAATATATTTTCGAAAAATTGTTTGAAGGCGAAAGCGGACAGGGCTATCCGAGGGAAAGAGCTATACCCGAACAGAGAAACAAAAGAATCCTGGACGAAGTCAAGAAAGTAACCCATCAGGATATGCTTACGATACTTAAAAATATCGACCAGAATCTGCTTAAGGGAGCGGTAAGCGGCAAACATTTCAAAGAGTATTTTTTCAGTAATTGCAGGAATGAAGAGATTGCAGATTATATCCGCCGGATACTGGATTAAGCGAAGGAGGATAACATGAACTGGATTGATGAAGCCTGGGAAAAGGCCATAAAGAAGGTAACACTGTCGGGTAACCGCATAAAAGACGGTATTCCATATAAAGTTGTAGACCGGAAATATAATGATTTGTCAGATGATCCCAACTGGTGGACCAATGGTTTTTGGGCTGGGTTGCTGTGGCTCATGTATAAGGCTACGGGTGATGGGACATTCAGATCCTATGCGGAAGGTGTTGAAAAGAAGCTTGACACTGCGCTTATGAATTATGACAGGGTGGACCATGATGCCGGTTTTTTGTGGCTTTTAAGCGCGGTGACAAATTTCCGCCTGACCGGGAATGAGAAATCCCGCCGTACAGGTTTGATTGCTGCCAGCATCATGGCTTCAAGATATAATCTGAAAGGCGGATTTATCAGGGCATGGAATGATTATCAAGGCATGAACAGGGCGGGATGGGCTATCATAGACTGCATGATGAACCTTCCTCTGCTGTATTGGGCATCGGAAATGTCAAATGATCCTAGATTTAAATTTATTGCCCAGAGTCATGCCGACACTACCATGAGAGAATTCATAAGACCTGACGGCTCTGTAAAACACATAGTCTGTTTTGATCCGGAAACGGGCGTGGTAAAAGATTGGCTTGGAGGACAGGGCTATGACAGGGATTCCTCCTGGAGCAGGGGTACCGCATGGGCCTTGTATGGGTTTACCTTAAGCCATCAGTACACAGGAGAGCAAAGATATCTTGATACTGCAAAAAAGGTTGCGAATTTCTTCATAGCGTCGCTTCCGGATGATTATGTGCCTTATGCCGATTTCAAGGCACCCAGGGATTTAAACATTCACAGGGACACATCGGCCGGTGCCTGTGCGGCCAGCGGTCTTCTCCTGCTTTCATCCCTCGTGTCCGAGAATGAAAGGGATATCTATAAAAACGCCGCGCTGAAGATATTGAAGTCATTGTATGAGAACTACGGAAGCTGGGATGAAGACTATGAAGCCTTGCTGAAACATGGCTGTGTGGCTTTCCATTCCAAGGACGAGGCCGATGTTTCGCTGATATATGCGGATTACTTCCTTATGGAGGCTCTCGCCCAGCTAAAGGGCATCAGACCGCTATTTTCAAGATATTGATTTGAGGGATAAGGGGACGGGTGCCTTGTCCCTTTTTTAATCCCGCACATAAATAAATGGATACATCATGAAGCGTGGAGAGCGGGTGACTTCCCTGCAGGGCACCGGTCAGGGAGTTTCCCCTTTGGCTGCAGCCACGTATTGGGACGGCGTCATCCCGGTATACTTCTTGAAAATCTGGCTGAAATAACGGGGATTATGGCCGCATCCGACCTTCTCGGCGACCATATATATTTTGTTCCCGTCATACTGCAGCAATGATTTTTTTGCTTTTTCCATCCGGGTACGGTTGAGATATGAAGAAAACTTTTCCCCGGTCTTATTTATGAATTGCCGGCTCAGGTAGTCAACGTTCATATAAAGGTAATTTTCGGCCAGCCATTTAAGCGAGAGCCTTGAATCGTTCAAATGTCATTAACGTATGCCTTGACCTTTTCAATTATGTCATTTTCCGCTTTCCCGGAAGGAAACAGAAGGGTTAATATCATTTGCTTAAGTATGTTCTTGGCCTCTTTCAGGTCATCCTTACTGTATATCACGCTGAAAAACTCCGCAAGACTGTCGCTGTTGAAGCTGTTTAACGCCATCATCAGGTTTGAGACCATGTTGATGCCATAGGTACAGAACAGTTCAATATCCCTGACAGGTTCATACAGACTGTCAAGGAGTTTGGAGATGCTTTCCGCTTCATTGTTCCGCGCCAGGGCAATAAACTCTTTTGTAAGGGCCGGAACACTGTGCAGAAATGATACGTAATTGCTGGATTTTCTGATACCGCGTGAGTTTTGCCCTTAGCCTTTCAAAACATGATATAAGCGAATCAAAAATTTCATCCTGATATGATATGGAAACAGACTGCTTTTTAAAGCCTGTTCCGGACGCAAAATCCCTGCCCCGGCATGATTTTCACTCTATGCTATAGCCAATACGCATGGATAAAATCAATAAGCGGCCGCCATGGCCGCTTTTCGATACTTGTATCCTCCTTGATTTAATGAACGGAACCGCCCTTTATCTTTGAACACGCCCAGAGGAGTCTCCGCCTGCCAGCCTTTCCACTTCTGCCACCGAAACATGGTTGAAATCGCCTTCAATGGTGTGTTTCAGGCAGCTTGCCGCAACTGCGAACTCAAGGGCATCCTGCGGCTCTTTCCCATTGATTATTGAATATATTAGCCCCGCACCGAAGCTGTCGCCGCCCCCTACGCGGTCGACTATGTGGATGGGATATGTTTTGGAGAAATAATATTCGCCCCGGTCATAGAGCATTGCGGCCCAGTTATTGTCGTTTGCGGAGATTGATGATCGAAGTGTTATCGCGACTTTGTCAAAATTGAACCTCTCGGCAAGTTTTTCGGCAACCTGCTTATAACCTTCTTTTGAAAGTCTGCCCGCAGTGATGTTGCTGTCATCGGCCCATATGCCGAACACATCTCCGGCATCCTCCTCATTGGCGATACATATATCTACATATTCCATGAGACCGGACATGACCCGGCCTGCCTTTTCGCGGCTCCATAGATTCTTTCTGTAGTTCAGGTCACAGCTTACGGTGATGTTTTTGGCCTTTGCCGCCTTGCAGGCGTCCATGCATATTTCGGCCACATTGTCGCCCAGAGCGGGGGTGATGCCCGTAAAATGGAACCAGGCAGCGCCATCAAAGATCCTGTCCCAGTCGAAATCTTCCCTTGTGGCAGTCGCTATTGCTGAATTTGCCCGGTCGTAAATGACTTTGGAAGGCCTCTGTGATGCTCCTTTTTCCAGGAAATAGATCCCGATACGGTCGCCGCCCCTGACGATTTTGCTTGTGTCCACGCCGTATCTTCTAAGGGAATTAACTGCTGCCTGCCCAAGTTCATGCTTTGGCAGTTTTGTCACAAAAGCCACGTCCAATCCGAAGTTGGCCAGTGAAACCGCTACATTGGCTTCCCCGCCGCCATAGGTGGCGCAGAATGTATCGGTCTGAACAAAACGGTAATAGCCGGGTGGCGCAAGCCTTAACATTATTTCTCCGAAAGTGACGATCTTGCTCATACTCAATTACCCCCTGTCAGTCTGAACAAGATGTACGGCGAAACCGCCAATTTCCTGTTCAAAGTAAATGACCCGCAGGTTTCCTTTGGCATCTTTTGCCGCGCTTTCCATGTCCATGCTGAAACCCAAAGCGTTGAAATACGAAACTGCCCTTTCGATGCAATTTGTGCCTATCGCGATGTGACCGTTTTTGCCAAGGCCACGGAATTTAAGAACTTCTATGGATGAGCCCACAAAATTCGAAGCCGTTCCATGGTTGATCTCGTTCCCCGTTATAATGCTGAAAAGCTTTGAAATGCCGGCTGCCTGATCCTTATTCTCACAATTGATGCCAATATGTGCAAGTCTGAGGCCAAGCATTGTTTTGATTGCATTTTTGGTCAGCTCTGTAATTTTGTCAAAATCCCCGGCATTAATGAGGGATTCGCTTACCATCCAGCTTCCTCCGCAGGCAAGGACACCCGGACAGCCCAGATAGTCATTGAGATTTTTCTCATTGACACCGCCGGTAGGTATGAATTTTACATTGCCATATGGAGCGGAAAGCGCTTTTATTGTTTTTACGCCTCCCATTGCCTCTGCCGGGAAGAATTTCACCGTATCAAGCCCCAGTTCAATGGCCACTTCAATGTCCGAAGGAGTTGAACAGCCGGGTATAACTGTGATATTACGATCCAGGCAATACTGTACTACCTTGGGATTGAGTCCCGGGCTGACTATGAATCTGGCGCCGGCTGAAACAGCTTTGTCAACCTGCTCGGTTGTTATGACCGTTCCGGCGCCTACGAGCATGTCGGGAAATTCGGAAGTGATGTTTCTGATAGCCTGCTCTGCCTGGGATGTCCTGAAAGTGATTTCGGCACACGGAAGACCGCCGTCCCTGAGAGCTTTTGCAAGTGGCACGGCCTTTCCGGCATCTTCAATCTTTACCACGGGAATTATACCTATATTCCCAAGGTCTGACAAAATCTTATTCATATGACCACCCCTGTATATTTCACAATGCGAAACAAAGTTCACAATGTGGTATAATTTAATTATAAAATTCTGCCCGGATCAAGTCAATGAATTGCTTATATTTTGATCATTGCCATTGCTTCTATTACCTGATAGAATCATAGGACAGAACTGGTGATTACTATGGATAAACACGGAGTACAGTCAATAGAGCGTGCTTTTTCTGTTATAAATGCTTTGTCCCTGGCGCCTGCCGGTACTACATTAAGCGAGCTTGCACGAATGACAGGTTTGAATAAAAGTACGGTTCACAGGCTGCTTCGCTCATTGATCATGATGGGCTATGCCGCGCAGGATGAAGGGACCGGAAAATACCATCTGACAATCAGGATGTTCGAGGTCGGAAGCAGGGTTGTAAATAAGCTTGATGTGAGCATGGTATCAAAACCTTATCTTGTAAGATTAAGCGAAGTGACCGGAGAGGCGGTACATCTTGTTGTGAGGGACGGAAGCGATATTGTTTATATTCTGAAAGAGGATTCGGGCAGCAGTTCGGTCCGTATGTCATCCAGGGTAGGTTTGAGGAGTCCCATGTATTGTACTGCAGTTGGAAAATCCATATTGGCGGAACTTCCGCCTGAGGAAGTGGACAAAATCTGGGCATCAAGCAGGATTGTCAAATATACCCCCAATACAGTCACATCGCTGGAAGAATTGAAGGAACAGCTCAGAACAATCAGAAGCAGAGGTTATGCAATAGACGATGAGGAAAACGAAACCGGGGTCAGATGTGTTGGTGCATGTCTAAGGGATTATTCCAGAAAAATAGTCGGCGCTTTCAGCGTATCTGGGCCCATAACCAGAATGGATGACAGCAGGATAGGAGAGATAGCTGAACTGGTTTTGAGAACAAAAAAACAAATCTGTTCTTCCCTGGGTTATTCCCAGGACACTCCCTAAAGCAAAAGCCCCTGAGGTCTGCTATGACTTCAGGGGACTGTTTTTTTTTCAGAGGTTATATTACAATGTTTGGGGTCAATCAGGCCTTAGCGTAAGCTTTTTTTGATGTAATAATCTTAATTATGTAAAGTGCCAGGAACAGCAATATGAGGGAGACCGGAAGCACAACCCATGCTGACTGCACAAGGCCTGCAATAATATATCCTACGAAGGATACCCCGGCTACTGTCAACGCATAAGGAAGCTGGGTGGAGACATGGTTAATGTGATTGCACATAGCCCCTGTGGAGGACATAATTGTTGTATCTGAAATAGGGGAGCAATGGTCTCCGCATACAGAACCGGCGAGACATGCCGATACTGATATGACAAGCAATTCGGTACTGAGGCCGGAAATAGCGGATATGATAGGGAGGAGGATACCGAAGGTTCCCCAGGATGTTCCTGTTGCAAAAGACATACCTACAGCCACAACGAATACTATAGCGGGTAAGAGAACCTTAAGGCCTTCTGCCCCGCTTTTGAAGATACCGCTCATATATTTGGGAGTACCCAGAAGCTTTGTTATGCCGCTAAGTGTCCATGCAAAGGTCAGGATAAGGATGGCCGGAACCATTGCCTTGAAGCCGTTGGGTATGCATTCCATGCATTCTTTGAATGTAAGCACCTTGCGGGCAAGGAGATATATTACAACAAGAATGAGAGCCAATGCTGACCCGAGGGACAATCCGAGGGAAGCATCACAGTTCGCGAAAGCGTCCACGATGTTTTCGCCTTCCAGGATACCGCCTGTATAGAGCATGCCCAATATGCAGAATATGATAAGGATAATTACAGGAAGAACAAGGTCTATGACCTTTCCTTTGCCTTTGTCCACCTCTCCGTCCTGTCCTTCATAGGGACGGTCAGGAGTGGTATACACATCGTTATATAAAATGGCATTGTCCTCATGCAGTTTCATCGGTCCATAATCAAAACCGAGCAGAGTAATCAATATAATCATGGCGATGGTCAGAAGGGAATAGAGATTGTAGGGGATCGCATCTATAAACAGTTTCATGCCGTCATAACCCTCTACTATTCCAACAACTGCCGCAGCCCATGAAGATATGGGAGCAATCATGCATATGGGAGCTGCTGTGGCATCAACGATATATGCCAATTTAGCCCGGGAAACTCTGTGTTTGTCGGTTATGGGTCTCATTACATTGCCAACTGTGAGACAGTTGAAATAGTCATCGATAAATATGAGGACACCAAGCCCGAAAGTCGCAAGGATTGCGCCTTTCCTGTTCCTGATTTTTCTGCTGGCCCATTCACCATAGGCTGCCGAACCGCCTGCCTTGTTTGCCAGGCACACTATCGTGCCAAGTATGACCAGGAAAATCAGAATTCCAACATTCCAGCTGTCAGCAAGAGAAGCTAAGAATCCTTCAGTAAACATCGCAGTGAAAGAATTTAGCGGATTGAAGTTGGCATACAGAAGAGCGCCAAATAGAATACCTATAAAAAGAGAGCTGTATACTTCCTTGGTGATAAGTGCAAGCGCGATGGCGATTACCGGCGGTGCCAGTGACCAGATTGTTGCATAGACATTGCTCTGATGCTCTTCACCTGATGCGTCCGAGGCAAAGATGGGCAGCGCAAATGCCAGAAGGATTACTGCCAGAATAAGCAGTAAAGAGAAGAGCTTTCTACGATACATAAATAAACCTCCCAGAAGATTG
>ENA-OWOZ01002066-OWOZ01002066.1-bioreactor-metagenome-genome-assembly--contig:-NODE-2066-length-16086-cov-14.405834_pt1 | contig 16086 bp, 28 predicted proteins | sample MGYA00238140_ERZ651804 | MGnify/ENA primary metagenome ERZ651804 (study PRJEB26910, sample SAMN07631232) | bioreactor metagenome | isolation source: Switchgrass digestor | place: USA: Dartmouth... | reverse complement strand
TTGGAATTTACCATTCTTTGAATATAAGCCAGATAAAGAATACGATACATATTATTGTGGTTGTTGGGGTTGGGATTGATAACAATATTATTTTTAGTTTTTTAAATTAATAAAAGCAGGTGAAAAGATGATAATTGAAAATCAAATATTTGACAAGTTACGCTTAATTAAGGAGCAAGATGTTAATATTAAAAAGCTTCAAAATAACAGAAACAAAGAATATGAAGAATTAGATAATTTACTTCAGAAATTAGGGTTTAAAATTTCAAAATGTAAAAGATGTTTTGGGACAGGACAAATAAGTTATACAAGTGGTTATGGTGGATGTAATACTGAATATATGGATTGTAATGATTGTCGTGGTACTGGATACAGTCTGATCAAATTAGAATAAAAATAGAAATTTATAAGGGAAGTTGGTTATGGATTATTATCAAGAATCTAAAAAAAATTCCAAATGTTTGTAGGCTTAGTGTTTGTGTGTTTGAACAAGAAATCTTTTTATCGGAAATAATGTATAAAAGAGTGCAAAAACAAAAATTAAAAATTGGTATTTTAAAGGAGTGAATAATATGAAAATCACATACTTTAATAAAGAGATAAAAGGAGGTTTATTTATGAATAGCAAAGCACATTTTTTCATTTCATTATTAAAATCAGCGATAAGAATTGGAACAGCTATTTATACACTAAAAACTAATAATATAAATATTATGGTTATCGGTTGGGTTATAGCTGAATTATGTGGAATTTTTGAAGAGATTTTCGATAAGAGATAAAAAACAGATTAGACTCATTGTTATAATATTAAAGTAGAAAGGACGATTTCTTATCAAAATATAAATATAAAATTATAGGAGGCAATATGTATCAAATAAACAATATATTAAACACAATAATACAGGGAAACACATTAGAAGTATTAAAAAATATTCCAGACAATAGTATAAATATGGTTATTACTTCGCCTCCGTATTGGGGATTGAGATGTTACAATACTAATCCTCAAGTATGGGATGGGGATGAAAATTGCAAACATGAATGGAATACAGAAATAATAAGAAAAAGAACAAATGGAGATGTACATGGTAAAAATTCATTAATTGCTAAGTGTAGACCAAATGACATTGTAAATAGACCAGATATAATTTCTAATACATGTATAAAATGTGGTGCATGGAAGGGCGAATTAGGTAGTGAACCTACATATGAAATGTATATTAATCATTTAATACAAATTTTTGATGAAGTACATCGAGTGTTAAAAGATAATGGAACATGTTGGGTAAACTTAGGTGATAGTTATGCAGGAAGTAATCAAGGTGCAGGTGTTAATACTCCTTCAGGAAAACAAGCAACAAATAGAGGAACTAATTATATGAATTCAAAAACACACAAAAGTTTACTTAAAAACTGCGGAATTAAAGCAAAATCATTAATTGGTATTCCCGATAGATTTAAAATTGCAATGATTGATAATGGATGGATATGTAGGAATGATATTATCTGGCACAAACCTAATGCTATGCCTGAATCAGTTAAAGACAGATTCACTGATGATTATGAAAGGTTATTTTTCTTTACAAAAAATAGAAAGTATTATTTTGAACAGCAACTAGAGTATCAAAGTAAGCCACAAAAACCAGTAAATAAAAATCAACAAAATTGTAATAATGGCTACACAACAGATCGGTTTTCAGCAGGATATAGAGATTATTATTCACAAGGTGGACGCAATAAAAGAAGCGTGTGGTCTATAAATACAAAACCTTTTAAAGAAGCACATTTTGCCATATTTCCTGAAGAATTAATTGAAACACCAATTAAAGCAGGATGCCCTGAAAATGGAATTGTTCTTGATATATTTATGGGAAGTGGAACAACTGCTATAAAGGCATTAGAGCTAAATAGAAATTACATAGGCATTGAATTAAATCCTGAATACATAGAGATTGCAGAAAATAGAATTAAAAATATAAAAATTGCAAATTAGTATAAAATTTCACTTTTATAAAGAAAGGAATATAATAATGAAAACCTTAAATGAAATCAAAAATAATATGCAATTTGGTGACATTTTTACTACAGAATATTTTGCTGAAATGGTAAAAGAACCTTGTGATGGAGAAGGTTATTATCACAACGGAGAATATGAAACAGATGAAAGAGTAGATTTTAGTTATGACTTGTTATTAAAGAAAACATCAATTTATCCTTATGTATGTTGGTACAATAAGTAAAGAGGTAATATAAATATCAAAAACAGATTTAACGATTCAGCTTGAAAAAGCACTATGGAACACAATAATTAAGGAAATTATAATGAAACGCACCAAAGTTATTTACGATGTGGCTTTACAAGCTTTAAATTTGCGAATCAATATTACTGCAAAAATGCAGATATTGATAGATAAAAAATATGTAATTATGAAAGGAAAGGGGTGATGTATGTTTGAATATTATATTGTATAGTACAGGATGTCCTAAATGTCATATTTTAGAAACAAAACTAAAACAACATAATTTGTCGTATACAATTATAGATGATATTGATATTATGCAATCAAAAGGCTTTATGACTGTACCCGTACTAGAAGTAAATAATATTATTATGGATTTTACTACAGCAATAAAATGGATTAATGAATACGATAAGAAAGGACGGTAAATATTATGCCAATGTTTAGAAATTCAATAGAATTAATTAACAAGTTTTTGGGAAAAGATGATGATTTTAAATCAGATTATTTAAAACATGAGAACAGTAATTTTGTATATTCGTTACCTTTACTTAGGAAAAATATATCTAATAGAGAAGAAGAAAATTATTTGATGACACAAGTATTTCCACCAGAACTAGTTAAATTATATGAAGAAGGAATTGTATATATTCACGATAAGCAATTGAGTTCTTATTGTCAGTCTGTTTCATGTAAGGATATAGCTACATTAGGAATACCAAGTGTAGCTAAAAACATGATTGAATCAGAACCAGCTTCTTCACTTGAAATATTGATTAGACATTTTAGTAACATTGTTACTTTAATGTCGCAACAAGTATCTGGTGCTGTTATGTTATCACAAATGACAACAATTGCAGCTTCATATTTATACGATGAAGAATTACGTGGTAGAAAATATACAGATGCACAATTGCATAAATTATTTAAATCATTAATTTATGAATTAAACCTTCCATTAAGATCTGGAAGTGAATCTGCTTTTTCTAATTGTACATTAGAATTTGGCAAACCATCAGAAGAAATTAAAGATGAATTAGTAGTAATTGGCGGTAATGTGAGAGAATATACATATTCTGATATTCCATCAGAATATTTTAATAGAATTAATAAAGCTATAATTGACGTTATGGCAGAGGGAACAGGAAAGGGTATTCCGTTTACATTTCCTTTGATTACTGTTCCAATTGATGACAATTTTAATTATAATAATGAGTTGTTTTTATATTTACTTGACAAAATGTATTATTGGGGTGGAGTTTATTTTGAAAATTTTAGAACAGAACCATTTAACGATGAGTATTATAGAAAATTAAATCCCTACATAAAGCCTAGAGATCCCTCTGTTTCAAGAAGTCTTTGCTGTCGGTTACAAATAAATCTTGAAATATTATCAAAGTTAGGTAGTGGAATATTCGGTTCTTCCATAGGTAATACAGGTGCAGTTCAAGTATTAAATTTGAATTTAAACAGAGTTTTTATGGAATTTGGTCATGATAAAGAATTATTAAAGCAAAAAATTAGAGAATACCTTTATATTATGGAAGAAGGACATATGGCTAAAAGAAGATTTATTGAAAAGCATAAAGAATTATATCCTACATTTTTTGCTTATAATAAAGATTTAAGAAATTATTTTAATGTATTCGCTGTAACTGGAATGCATGAAGCTTTAATAAATATTGGATATGAAGATGGTTTAAAAAATCCCGAAGGTAAAGCATTTGCACATGAAATTATGCAATATATAACCGAAATAGTTAATGAGATAATTATAAGAGATAAGGTTGCTTGTGGGATTGAATACGCTCCGAGCGAAAATGCAGGCATTAAATTAGCAAGGAACGATAAAAAATGGGCAAAAAAGCATGGTAGAAAGATATTCTTACAAGGTGAAGGTGAAAATGTTTATATTACATCAGGATGTATGCTACCATTCAGTGAAGAAGATTTCTTACAGCAAATAGAAAATGCGGCTGAATTCCAAGGATACGCAACCTCTGGTTCTATATTACATCACTTCTTGGAAGAAAAACTTGAGCCAAAAGTACTAGCAAATTATATTAAAAATTTATTCCGTAAACCTATCATATATATTACTTTAACACCTACATTAACTAGTTGTATGAATTGCGGACAAAAATTAATAGCTAAAGATGCAAGAAATATTGAAAAATGTCCAGTATGCGGAAGTGATGATTTGGCTACATTTTCAAGAGTAATTGGTTATGTAAAAATGATAGCAAGAAAGGCTATAAAAAATATTAATGGTTATTATCAGGGTGAATATAATTTTTGGAGTAAAGCTAGAAGATATGATTGGGAACAGCGTAAACGGATTACAAAGGAAATGATAAATAATGATTAAGTATTATGACAAACTATCTATTTCTCTGTCTGAGATTAATTATGAGCCAACATTATTATTATTTAGTTTAGAAGGATGTAATTTAAAATGTTATAACTGTTTAAATTATGATATTTTAGTTAAATTCAAGCAAACAAAATATAAAACAATTGATGAGATATGTTATTATATAAAACGCAACGATTTTCTTTTTGAAAGCATTGTATTAAGTGGTGGGGAGTATTTAATCTCCCCACTAGATACAATTATAAATGATATCCAAAAAATAAAAACTATTACTGATAAAAAAATAATCATTTATACAAATGGTTCATTTCCTGAAAAAATGATAGCATTATATGATTTAGTAGATGGCTTTCACACCGACATGAAACTACCGTACCATTTATTAGATATTAATGAAGATAAAGAATTAATACAATTAATTTTAGGAACTAATATTAATCAAACTACATTAAACAAATTAATACAATCAATAGAGCTTACAGTAAAGTTAGATAAAGGAAATAATCAAATAAGGAGTGTTGAATATCCATTTTTGGACATTAGTGCATTCGAAGCAAATAAAGAATATATCAATAAATTAAATAAAAAGCATGGTAAAAATGTACCTTATTATATAAACAATTTTATCAATGTAGAAAGGGAATAACAACAGTGAGAAATATACCAGTACAATATTTATCAGCAGCAATATTATTGGTAAACATATTTCAACTTTTAGCAATGATTTATTATAACAGAAAGAAAAGAAGTTAATAAAATCCTTCTTTTATCGTGAGGTGACACATATATGAATTATGAAATATTAAAAACTTTATGTTATTGCATTTTGAAAGATAACTACCATTCTTTAATAGCTTCACCCAATAAAGAAAAAAGTGAAAAAGCAAAAAAATATGTAGACGAAATATTAAATCATGAAGTTTTTGATGGAGTCTACGATCAATCAACAGATTATGTTATTAGATTTAAAAATGGAAGTACAATTGAATTTACATATTCTAAAGAAATAGATGAAAATAAACCGATACGAGGAACACGTAGTAAGCTACCACTCTTATTATTTGATTATGAATATTGCAATAAAGAAATTCTTGATGAGGTATTAGAACCATACACAAAGGATGTGACACAATAATGATTTTAAAACTTACATACGACCTACTTAATAACCCTAAAACAGCTACTAAAGAGATTCAATCAAATGCTTCTGACGAAGATATTAAAGCTTTATTTACAATTGTATTTGGCAATGCATATAATCCTAAAACATGTAGATATGAAATCATTAAGGAGGGAGATTAATGACCAAGTATAATCAATTTGTAAAGGCACATCCTAATCGAATTGATTACCAATACTGGAAAGATGACAAAACAATTATAAGATATACATATGATAATAAAACATTTAAAGGGATAGAACAAGTTTACAAATTGGCAGATGAGTACGAGATAGATAAAACAGAAGAAATAATGCAAGATTTATTTGGATACTAGGAGTGATTAAATTGGATGAATACGATTTTAGAGAGCATTTTAAAATAGATGATGTAATTTATTATTTACGTGTAATGCCCGATTTAGGAGTTAACGAAGTGCTAGAAGGTAAAATTAGAACTCTTGAATCTAATTACATAGTTATTGCACGTACAGATAATACACGCCAAGCTGTTTATATTAGTAAAAATGCGAAGAATTTCATATATAAAAATAAAAAAGAAGCAATTAATGAATCTAAAAAATATACAGTTAGAAAAGTTACCATTGATAGGAGTGATGATTAATATGATTATTAATGAAAATGATTTAATATTTGCTAAGATAAAACCAGATGCAAAAATACCTTCTAAAATTGATGAAAATGCAGGTTATGATATATATCCTTGTTTTGACGAAAGATATATTTATATAAAACCACATGAAACAAAGTTGATACCTACTGGTATAGCTAGTGCCTTAAGTTCTAAGTATTATATTCAAATAGAAGAACGAGGTAGCAATGGTAGTAAGGGAATAAAAAAATCCGCTGGTGTAATTGACAGTGGATACAGGGGTGAATGGTTTATTGCTATAACAAACACTAATGATATACCTGTTATAATAGCAAAGGAAGGAGTAACAGCGTCAGAAATATTCGGAGATGTTTGTATGAAACATATTATTTACCCATATGAGAAAGCTATAGCACAAGCAATAGTTCATGAAGTACCTAAAATGAATGTATATGAAATATCATATGATAAATTACTAACAATTAAATCAGAACGGGGTACAGGTAAATTAGGGAGTAGTAATAAATAACTTAAATAAATAGAATATATAACTATTGACAAACTTAAAGTAATGTGGTAATATTACCAATGTAAGGGATAATATTAGCACATTATTAGAAAGGAGTTTGTAATATTAATGCTTTTATTAAAAAGAAAATCAACACTAGAAACAGATAACTTAGTACATATTGAAGATGTCAAAATTCCACCTGACTTTGCAAGAACAAAATGCAGACAAAGTAAAATTGATCGTGCAAAGCGATATTATTTAGAACATAAACAACTAGACAAGCCTATAACTGTAATACCAGAAATTAACGAAAAAGGATTTCCTAATAAACTATTATTAGTTAATGGATATTCACGTTATCTGGCCGCAAAAAGACTTTGTTTAAACAAAGTTCCTGTAAAGTACATAGATATTAATACATATTACCGTAATGCATAAAATATATAACAATAAAATAATCGGAGGTACTAATGCGAAAAATATTAACACTAATTGGACTAATCTTATTACTGATATTATTACAACCAGTTACTAGAGTTTATGCTTTTGAAGAAGGAGTTGCAGGAATAAGCAAAATATTAAATAATAATGATATTAAATTATTAGATATGTGGACAACAGATATAGTTAATTTACGAGAAAAACCTACAACAACATCTAATATCATTACTACACTTGATAAACGAATTAAGGTACAAATGATATCTTCCTCCAATGGTTGGAGTAAAGTTATATATCAAGACAAAGTAGGGTATATTTACTCAAAGTATTTAAGGGATAGTGAATTACCTAGTTTAGAGTTTACAGATGAAGAAATAGATTTAATTGCAAAAATAATATGGTTGGAGAGTAGAGGGGAGGAGGATATCGGAGAAGCGGCAGTTTTTAAGGTAATAATTAACAGACTTTTATCTATTAATTTTAGCGATACCATATATGAAGTACTAAGTGATAAAAATCAATTTACTACATGGAAACACATAAATAAGGCTGAACCAACAGAACGTGAATATGAAATTATTGAAGAAGTTTTAAATGGCGAATGGGATGGACTATTATCAGAAGAATATGTGTATTTCAGTAGAAAACCATATAACAATAAAGATGTAATCAAAATAGGAAATCATTATTTTTGCAAGGAGTAGATATACAATGCGAAGTTATTACGATAATAAATACGATTATGATGAAAACAAATATGATTTAGATGAAAGAAATTTCGATAGTAAATATAAATGCCCTGTTTGTGGAGCTAAATTGGTTAAAGATTACGAGACAATAGAAACGTGGGGTTATAAAACAAGATATCCAGTATATAGTTGTCCTGATGGACATTGCTAAATAGTACATATAAAGGAGATAGATATGGTAATAGCATTAATTAGTATATTGATTATATTTATATTTTTTACTTTGATTGCTTGTGGGTGTTGTAGTATATCAGGAAAAATGAGTCGTGGAGAAGAAGCACTTCAAGACTTGGGATATTCAGGATGGGTTGATATTGGGAAATTAAATGATTTAGAAAGAGAATCTTTTAATAGATTATTAGAAGAATTCAAGAAACACAAGAAACATAAGAAAAGAACATTAAACTAAGAAAGGAATAATTAAACATGAAGATTGAAAACACACAAGTGTTTAATTTCGAGGTAGCAATACGTGGTATGAGGAATCCGCTTGAATCATGGAATAAATCTGATAGTAATTATTGTTTTAATTTTAATATAACAGATTTGGATTGTGATAAATGTAAATTGAAAAATACAAATTGCAATATGAGTGGTTTTTATATTATCGGAGATAATGATTTGAGACTCGCACAAAAACTAATTAAATCAGGTGGAGAACATAGAAAATTTCTAAGAATGATTCATGTATGTGCGGATTTTGATATGCCTAGATACTGGTGGTCTGAAATGGATACATATCATTTTAATACTAAAAACTCATGCTCAACAATGCATAGATTATTAAATACTGATAAACCAATTACAAAAGATATGTTTGTTATATGTAAAGAAGATAAAGATATAGCATTATTAGTAATTAATCGGCTTGAAGAATTGAGAAAAGAATATAAACAAGAAAAAGATTATCAAAAACAAACTAGATTATTGGTGCGTGCAAAAAGATTATTAATGGAAGGGTTTTTACAACTTAGAACAGTTGATACAAATTATGAGGAAATAAGAAGAATTTACCTTCAGAGGAAACAGCATCGCTTAAAAGAGGAATGGGTAGATGTTTTTTGTAAATGGGTTGAATCATTGCCATACGCAAAAGAGTTAATTATGTATGAAGGGTGATGAAAATGAAGAATAATGTAATTGTTTTGGTGGGGGAATCTGGATCAGGTAAATCAACCATAGCGAATACTTTAGCAAAAATGTATGGATATCAAAAGATTATATCTTATACCACAAGACCACCAAGACCAAACGAATATAATGAAATAGATTATTATTTTATACCAGAACAAAAATTCTTAGGGTTAAAAGCAAACAACTTTTTCGCTGAAGTTGGCGAATATAGAGGTTGGTATTATGGAAGTGCTGCTAATGATTATAAGCAAGATAAAATGATAGCAGTATTAACTCCACACGGGTTAAGACAAGTAAAGAAAAACAAAGATTTAGATATTGTTAGCTTTTACATAAACATTCCTAGACGAGACAGATTAATTAAGTTATTACAGCGTGGAGATGATATCGAAGAATGTTATAGAAGAAGTTTAAGTGATGTTGGAATGTTTGATGGAATAATTAATGAAGTTGATTATGTGATAAATAATGAAGGATATAGGGATACTCCTGAAAAAATAGCTGAAAAGATATTTAAGATAATAAAGGAGATTGGTAAATGAAGATAAAAAGCATATATCTTGGAGGTGCAATGGGGTGTTTTAAAGACACTCCACACCTAATGAAACAATGGCGAACAAATGCAACTCATTTACTAAATGAATACGCAAAATTTAGAGATATTAAATTAGAAATAGTTAATCCTATTGATTATTATAACTTTGATGAAGTTAGGCATCAGTCAGAAAAAGAAATAATGGATTTTGATTTGTGGCAAGTAGTACATAGTGATTTAATACTTGTTAATTTAGACAGAATACACGATAGTCCAGGGACAATAATTGAGTTATATGAAGCTAAACGAAGTGGAATACCTGTAGTAGCATTTGGTGATGATAACGGACTTCATCCTTGGATTAGAGAATGTATTAATAGGATTGAAAGTAGTTTGGATAAGGCGATTGAATTTATTGCAGAGTTTTACATGTAGGAGAAAGAAGTAATTAAATGTACCCAAAACCAAATTTTGATTATTTAAAAGAACATTTCTATGATGAAATTACAAACTATAAACAATGGAATGCACAATATAAAGCAATAATAAAAGCTTTGAACGTATCTAAGTTTGAAAATAAAAAATATAAGATTATGGAAGAATATTTTGGTGATATTGCAATGGCATACTTAATTTACAAACATGATAAAGAAGGTTATAAATTTAGTGGATTATAATGGAATAATTTTAATAGTGAGTACATAAGATGAAACAGTTATAAAAAGGGGGTATTAATGAATGGAAGAAAGTAAAAATATGACACAAGAAAAAATAGTATATACCGTTCAAGAGATTAAAGAAATTTTAGGCATAGGAATTAATCAATGTTACGAGCTTGTAAAATCTGGCGCATTCCCAGTTAAATATATAGGTAAAAAAATGGTAATTCCTGCAAAACCTTTTATGGATTGGTTGAATAATTAATTTGCATATGGTATACTCTTTTTGCCAAGAGTATACCATTTTTATATCTTCATGATAGTAATAAATGATTAAAAATGAAATTGTTTATGGGGATAAAACTAGGTTGACATTTGGTTGACATGAGTACAAAAAATCATAAATTATCATAAGTTTTTATAAGTGTAATGAAATTAAAACCAAATCGCTGAAACATAGATAAATAGTGGGTTTGAACGATTATAAGTGAAATTAAATTAAATGAAACATATTAGCGAATGGCAGTTCGACTCCCCTCAGCTCCATTTCGAAATACCACTAAACTCAAGGGTTTGGCGGTTTTTTATTACTCTTGGTTGACATGCTGGTTGACATTCAAAAAAAATATGTTATAATCTAGCTATCTGGTTGACATACATGCTATGTTTTAATAAAGGAGGATAGCAGAATGGCACGAATAAAAATTGAAAATAATATATATTATGATGACGAAAGAGAATTGTACTATGTTTACATGGATTATGGTAAAGATTCAAATGGCAAAAGAATTAGGAAACAACCTACATTTAAATCAAAATCAGAAGCAAAAAGAGCATTAAAAGAATTTGAAGCTAATAAAACTAAAGGTACTTTGGTTATACCTAATGACATTACATTAAAAGAATGGCTAGAATATTGGTTTAAAAATATAGCTAGTAATAATGATGAAGAGTCAACATTGTATGGATATAAGAACATTATTTATAAACATCTGATTCCTTCTTTAGGTGATATAAAATTGCAAAAATTAACACCAAAAAATATTCAAGATTATTATGCTTCTAAACTTAATGATAAAAACAATAAACTTAGTACAAACACTGTACGTAAACATCATACACTTTTAAAAACTGCATTATCTGTAGCTGTAACACAAGAAATTTTATTAAAAAACCCAATGGACAAAGTAATTCCACCCAAATATATTAAACCTAAGATAAACTATTATGATGTTGAAACATTAAAAAAACTTTTTGAATTAGTAAAAAATACAAGATTAGAGTGTGCAGTATGGTTATGTGGATTTACAGGAATACGAAGATCTGAACTATGCGGAATAAAATGGAGTAAAATTGATTTTAAAAATCAGATACTATATATAGAGGATACTAGAATTAATGTAGGATCTAAAATAATAGAAAGAGATTTTAAAGCAAAAAATGAAACTTCAATAAGAAAAATAGCATTAAACGATAAATTAATTGAAATATTAAAAAGCGAGAAAGCGAAACAAGAGCATAATAAAGAATTACTAAAATCGCTTTATATTGATACAGATTATGTCATTGTAATGGATAATGGTAAACCATACAGACCGAATTATTTATCTGAATTATTTACAAAATTTATTAAAGATAATGGTTTACCAGAATTAACACTTCATGGTCTACGTCATACTGTAGCATCAGTAGCTAACGAAGCTGGAATAAGTATGCTAAATATCAGTAAAATTTTAGGGCATAGTAATATTTCCACCACAGCCAGAGTATACGCACATTTATTTGATGATGCACATAAAGATAGTATGGCTGCTATTGCAGACGAGATAGGTGTAGGCATAATAAACCCATAACGAGTAAAAAATAGGGGAGTAATCAAATCGACTACTCCCCTTAAATATTATTTTATTCTTCCAGAAACCAAAGCATTAATAGTCTTTGCTCCTGCTTTAGTACCATCATCTTTACCGTCTTTATTCCAATTCAACTGTTTCCAATAATTCAATACTGCTTGCTGTGTTTTTGAACCATAAACACCATCTACAGTAAGATTAGCTTTTGCAACTTGATTTAATTTAATTTGTAACCAATATATATCAATCTTATTAGATTTAGCTGTCACAGTTTTTGTAGGTGTAAGTATCGTTAAAACATCTGACCTAAATATATCCATTGATTTACTATGTTTCGGAAACCAATGCATAACATCAGCATGATTACTAGCATATCCTAATTTATGTGCTTCAGAATGACATACTATATTCAAAGGATTAATATTATATTTAGTACACAAATAAGCACATAACTCAACAGCCTTATTGTAAACATTATTAAAATATTCTTTACTCTTTAAATTATCTTCACATATCTCAAACTGGATGTGTGAATTATTATAACTTCCCTTTGAACCTTTACCACAACCCCAACATCTCATAGTAAAGGGCAATGTTTGATATATTCCATTAGCATCTATAAAAGCGTGAACCGCCTTCTCTATTCCACTACGATTCCATGACTTAATAAATACTTCTGCATTTGTTTGATTGCAACCTGTACTATGTACAACAATACCAGTAGGCTTGATAGTTTTCCCTTGTTTATAACAATCATTGTTAGTTAACATCTTTTTAGTGATTTTAATTGCCATATAATCATCCTTTCTAAATAAAAAAGAAGGAGAATACTAAAACACCATCCTTTATGTACAATATGTAGCAATATTTTTAAATACTATACTTTTATTAAGCCTTTTGATTTACATTTTCCCATTTTGCAACGGCATCTGTAATTATTGCATTTGAAATTGTACCACCTTCAATTGAAATTTCTTTAATACTATTATCTTTATATATAATATTTCTTATAGCTTTATTTTCAGACAACCATTTTCTCATTATAATCAATGCATCATCAACCCATTTACTAAACTTTTCAAAAGAAACAAGTTTAGCAGTAATAGGAAATTTATCTACAAACCAGTTATATACATAACGAAGTTTTAACTGACCTGTGCCATTACCAAGTTCCTTTTCTGCTTCGATAACGGCATATAATAACCATTCTTTGATTTTCTTAATTTGCTCCTTAGTGGGTAGCTCTAAAAACTTATATACTGCAAAACCAAAAACTACTACTAAAACGACAATGCCTAAAATAACATACCAATTATCTATAATCCAATTCATAATTCATCCTCCTTATTGATTTTCATCTATATCATCTTCAATACCATGTTCTTTTTTATATAAAATATTTTTCTCTTCAAAATACTTACCAAAGAATGATTTAAGCAAATATCCAAGCACAGTTGCTATCACAACTTTAGCAACTGTATCACTCAAATTTTCAGCAATAGAATTTCGGTTAAAAGATGCCAATACATACGACCATGTAATCCAAATACAACCAAACCATAATATACGATTTACCCATTTTTGAGTGAAGGTAATTATGTATTTTTCCCCAGATAACTTTTTCTTCTTTTTAGCCATAATTACCACCTTACTTTCCTATATAAAAACTATTGTTTTCCATACACTCTTTATATTTCTTTGTTATGTATTCATAAGCAAGTGTAACTTTTCCATTATCAAGATTGTTTTCTTCTAAATATTGTTCATACCTATCGTAAAGAGTAATAATATAATCATATTCTTCCTTACTTCGTGTTTTATCATATCTAAGTTTATCAGCAAAATTTAAAATATCCCTTCTTTGAGATTCTATCACATGTGATTGTAAATCTTTTTTGACTGAATTAACATCTGTTTTAAGCTTGTTAATATCATCAATTACTTCTTTATTTAATTTTTTACCTAACCAACTCAAGAACAACGATATTGGCTTAAACTTAACAATAGGTGTTATTTCACATGCTATCAATCCACTACCAAACAAAAGCAACACAACGCTTTTAATACCATCAAATGCTTCAGTAAAAAACTCAAATAATTCATTCATGTCACATACCTCCGTTACAGTATTGTCACTAACGGAATATCATGTTATAATAATACCGTCAGTTTTGACATAGAAAAGCTACAAGTACCGTCTTTGCTTTCCCTATACAGTAACTTGTAGCTTTTCTTTATAAAATATTATGGTTCTAATTCATTTTCTACTTCATCTGTATTTTCGTTATTATCAGACTCTTCCAATAGAAGCAGTTTAAGCATTGGAATCAGCATCCAATATTGCTTGAACTTCTGCCCTTAATCTTTCAGGAACATCATCAATTGTTTTAAGACCCTTCCTGATAAGGTCTGCATAAACTTTTGCCATCTTGATTCACCGTTCCTTTCTGTCATTAAGACATAATCATTTCATAGACTTCAACCAGTGCAAGCTGTGTGTCTGTTAATTGTTTATCCAACAGACTGATATATTCATCTTTTTCATACTGAATCATGTCATATTCATAACCAATAAATTCATTTTCTTCACCAACATTTTCTTTTACTTCAGTAATGTTTTTATGAATCCATACGCTGAATTCATCAATAATCATGGGTTTTGGGCTTATTGTGCTTCTTACCTTTCCATAATTCTTCATTTTAGTCCACCTTTCTTTCCCATAGAAATATTAATTACTGTGGTACATACAGCAGCCGCCCGCCGATGCTACGACTACGATGACTTGACCAATAGTACACATTCCAATAGAAACCACCCGCATTCGAACCATCAAGCCAAAGACCGCCTAGATATGAAACCGTGAAGCCATTATAAGTGTGATTTTGCCAGAAATTATCACCTACTGGAAGGGCAGAATTTCCAACTGTTTCTGATGGTAAGAATAAGAAATCACAATCTTCACTATATCCAAAGCCTGAGACATAACCATTTGATTTTGCAAGTGTGAAACCACAATTTTTATAAGGTGAAGTTTTAATATTATCAGCAAAGCCACTATCAGCCCAATAAGCTTGATGGATTCCTTTTGCTTCAATGTTAAGTCCATCAATCCACTTCCATATGTTACCCCAAAAGTTTTCTTCACCACGATATGTGACGGAAACCAATCCATTTGTTCCGGCTGCCATTCCTGAAGCATTGCCTAAATTAGTTGTTGCCCCTGTTAATTCAGATTCATTTCCTTCACCATCGGCTTTAGTTACAACACCCAAGCCAATAGCATTTTGCATATTAAAAGCTGCATACTCAATCATCATAAGCATTTGGGTTACTGATGCAGATAAAACATCAGAAATTTGCCATCCAACCCCTCTATTATTGGCAAGTTTTCTTGTATTTGCTCTTGTAAGGTTTTGAGTTAATCCGCTTGCTGGTTTAGCATTTGCTATTGAAGAAAGCTTATCTGCATTAAAATCAGCAACCTGTTCATCATTTAATAAATAGGTTCCCGCTGATTCATCATAAATACTACCTTCATATGCTGATAAGTAAATTTTATCTTTTACTATACCATTTCTGATGAAAGCAGGATGTACTTTGAAGCCAGGTTTATAAGTATCAGATATATAATATCTTGCTTTTCTCAAATGATAGCCAATACCATCTTGAATTTTTTCAAGTTTCAAAGGAACAACCTTGTAATAGAATTTTGGTTGTTCAACCATAACCTGAACTATTGTTCCAACCGGATAAGTAACTGAATCTTTTTGAATTTCAACTGTTGTCTTACCGGTTTCACTGTACCCAGGTTCACCATA
>ENA-OWOZ01002056-OWOZ01002056.1-bioreactor-metagenome-genome-assembly--contig:-NODE-2056-length-16157-cov-2.723507_pt1 | contig 16157 bp, 16 predicted proteins | sample MGYA00238140_ERZ651804 | MGnify/ENA primary metagenome ERZ651804 (study PRJEB26910, sample SAMN07631232) | bioreactor metagenome | isolation source: Switchgrass digestor | place: USA: Dartmouth... | reverse complement strand
CCCTGTCTATGACCTCCTGGGGATGCTCGATCCTGACTCCTATGGAAAATGGCTTCCTGCACATTTCCACACCTTTATTGCTGAGAACCTCGAAAGTGTCTCTTGCGCTGTGTCCGGCAGCCAGTATCAAAACATCCGTGTCAATTGTTTCGCTGCCGTTTATTACAGCACCCCTTACCTTGCCGTCCTTTATCACGATTGAGGTCAGTTTCGCCCCGAACCTGAATTCCCCGCCGTTTTGAATAATCTTTTCCCGTAAGTTAACGACAACCCTTCTTAATACATCGCTGCCTATATGGGGCTTTGCCTTGTAAAGAATATCTTCATGGGCGCCGGCTTCGAAAAACTCCTTAAGCACCCTTTCGCATCGCGGGTCATTTATCCTTGTTGTGAGCTTACCGTCGGAAAAGGTCCCGGCCCCGCCTTCTCCGAACTGCACATTGCTTTCCGGGTCAAGCTGCCCGTTCTTCCAGTATCTGTCTACAGTCTCTGCCCGCTTTTCCACCGGCTCGCCCCTTTCAAGAACCAGGGGCCTGTATCCTGCCTCCGCCAGCGTCAGTGCAGCAAATATGCCAGCCGGCCCACTCCCTACAACGACGGGTCTGCCGTCCATCCTTGCTGTCCCCGGAACAATGGGCATCTCAGGCTCCTCAACTGCTTCCCTGACGTTGCTTCCCTTCCTGTATGAACGATTGTCGGGTATTTCCGCCAAAACAGAATAAACCCGGCTTACGTCGGGTTTTCTTCTGGCATCTATTGCCTCTTTGGCTACTCTGAAGCTGATCAGGTCGGATGTGTGTATACCAAGCTTTTTGGCAGTCATCCTTTTAAGTTCTTCCATATCTGCATCGATCGGCAGTCTGAGTTCATTTATGACAAGTTTCATTCGTCTCACCTTTATGCAATGTTTAAGCTATATATTTCGTAAGCCGGCTAAGGATTCGTCCCGGTGTTTTCAGCCTGGGTATTTTCAGCAGGCGGTGTCTCCGGAGTTTTTGTTACTTTTACATCGACATACGCTCTCTGTACAAGGTTTCCCTTACCCGGCATGTTGATATTCAACATCAGCCTGTGAGTTCCTTCTCCCAATCCGGATACGTCTACCGCGGGCCTCAATGCATCATGGGAGATCGCATCCAGATCGTCCTGTTTGCCTCTGAACTGCAAGGTTACCTTGTCTGTTATTATCTCGTATGCGAGAGTGCCGTCATTTCTGGCATTGAGTATCGCAATCTGGTTCTTGGCAAATTCAAAGCTCTTTATTACAAGCTTCTCGACACTGATTTTCACGTTTATCTCACTCGGCGAATTCACTAGCTTTACGCCTTCTGGAACCACCAGCGGCACAGTAGTTGAGAAGTCACCGTCAATATCGTCAATGTCCACCTGTTCCGTCTTTATATCGTTAAGCTTTTCCAACACCTCAGCAGATCCTGTCACCAGAACCTTGTCAGGCTCTATGACCCTTTGCGTCTCCACATAGTTGGCAGCCAGCCTTCCTCTGGTAACAAGCGATACCGGTACCTGCTTGGCCACCTCGACAGACACTTTCACCGTCAGGTCCTTACTGACGCTTGCAATCTCCCTGCCTTCTTTGTCGAACACCTTGCACTCGACCTCTTTAGTCATGTCCCTGTCAAGATCAGTCAGTTCCAGATATGCTTTGATGGATCCGATACTGTCAATTATGGCCTCATCTGTGAACAACTGAGCCCTTTCCACAGTGGTTTTCAGCAATACATAACCCGGCTTCATCGTTATGCTTTTTACAAGCTCCACATCAAATACACCGGTCCTGTTCCTTGTAAGCTGAATATCTATCTCCTGCGGGTTGACGGATTCTATTGTCACGTTCTTTACCAGACATACGGGTCCGGTAAGCTTCAGCTTCTTGTCGCTGACAGACGTTATCTGGGAAAGGTCCAGTGTGGTTTCAAAATCCGTCGATTTGACTTTATCAACCACATCCTGACGACCCCTTATCGTGACATCTATATATGTCCTCAATGAATTTCTGAGCTTATAGTTGTTCTGATCAAGGTAGTCCTGATTTATGACCGTCACGGGCACATTATATATGGTTACCGACTTGAACGGATTTGTCACATTGGTAACATAAAGCCAGAAAAGCAGTGCCAGCAGCAGCGATATTATCTTTATCTTCAGGTCCTTTTTCAGCCATTCGCCGATTCTCACTTGTTTTTGCCCCTCCACAATATAAGTTTTTTGGGATTAACCTCACGCTCAACAAGGTTTTTGTTCAGCGCCTTCCTCAGCGTGTCGGGAGTAAGGTTCCTTGTAAGGCCCCCATTGAGTGCAAATGATATCTTTCCGGATTCCTCGGAAACCACGACAGCTATACTGTCTGAAACCTCAGTGATACCCAGCGCCGCTCTGTGTCTTGTTCCAAGTTCCTTGCTGAGGTTGGGGTTGTCGGTCAGCGGCAGGAAGCATGCTGCTGCCTTTATTTTGTTGTCGCGTATGACCAGAGCCCCGTCGTGCAGCGGAGTATCAGGAACGAACAGATTGATGATAAGCTCGCTGGAAACATGCGAGTCAAGTTCGGTTCCAGTGTTTATTATGTCACCTATCTTGACATCCCTTTCTATTACGATGAGTGCTCCTATGTACTTCGATGATAGTTCGGTACAGGCCTTTACTATCTCCTCGATCATGGCTGTCGTTTTTACTCTGTAATTGGTGTCATCAAAATTGAGCAGATCTTTGAACCGGCTTCTGCCTATTTTCTCCAGCGCCCTTCTGAGCTCAGGCTGGAAAAGGACTATTGCACCTATGGCCAATACCGACAGCATGGACTGAAGCATATAGTTGATGGTCTTGAGTCCGAGAAAACCGCTCATCTCGGTTGCCACAAGAATGAGCAGTATGCCTTTGATAAGCTGCCATGCACGGGTTTCGCGCACAAGTATTATGAGCTTGTATATGACCAGGGCAACGATACTTATGTCCAATATAGCCCGGATCATGTACAAGGGATCGTCCAGTCCCATATAGCCGGCGAAATTAGTGAACAAATCGCGCAGATTAATGTTGTCAAACAGATCCAAATAAACTCACACCTTTATCTTACAGTAAAAAAACGATGACCTTCACTAGAATTATACCTTCTTTATAATATATTTGTTAAGCGCTTTTTTTACTTTTAAATAAAATAATTACATATTTATTTGTGCAATATTCACAAAAATAGGCAACGTTTGATTATACGTTGCCGAGATAAACATGCTTAATATGCATAAGAGCGCTTTCCCTGGCCTTTTCCAGTGTCGATCGAGGTGTCGGGCCAATGTTGGTAAGACGATAACCGGGAAAAAATCTTGTAAGGTGGAGTACAATGTTCGGGTCGATACCGGAGAGCCATTCAGCCAGCCGTCCGATTTCCCCGGGCGAATCGTTGAGGCCGGGTATAACCAGAGTGGTGATTTCCACGTGGCATTTCTGAGCAGCCAGTTCCACAGTTTTCTTAATATGCTCCAGGCTGCCCTTGCAGTACCTGGCATAGAACTCTTCGGTGAAAGCCTTCACATCAATATTCATTGCATCAACGTATTTTAGAAGCTCTTTCAGCGGTTCGATGCCGATGAAGCCGTTAGTCACAAGTACATTGGCAAGACCCTGTTCCTTAACCAGCCTTGATGTGTCCAGGACAAACTCGTACCATACAGTCGGTTCGTTATATGTATAGGCAACGCCGATACTGCCCCTTGGAGCATATTTTGCAGCAAGTGCTGCCAGGCCTTCAGGGGTCAGCTCAACGGTGCGTGACCAGTCATAGGGTGATGGCAGTGCATCCGCAGGGTCTGAGTCTTTCTGATCCTTATGATCTGCATGATCAGCAGCAGCACGATCCGCAGGATTTGCGCCTTCGCCTTCAGCAGCCTTCTCATTCTCGTCCCCGGTGCTGCTTTTCCCGATGCCCGAAGCCGTTTCTTCACCATCAGTACGGTCATCCCCATGGGCTATGGTCCAGTTCTGGCACCAGCTGCATCTGAAGTTGCATCCGAATGTGCCCGCCGACAGGATAAGACTGCCGGGATTGAAATGATAAAGCGGCTTCTTTTCTATCGGATCCAGTGCGACGGAAACCGCACAGGAATAATTAAGCGAATACAGCCTGCCGTCTTTGTTCCTGCGTACACGGCAGAAACCCACAGCGTGCGGCTGCAGTGTGCATCTGTGCGGGCAAAGGAGGCACCGGACCCTGTTGTTATCCAGTTTTTCATAGTATAATGCTTCCTTCATGGCTAACCTCGACAGACAGTCTGAATTTGGATACAGCTAATGCCGGGTACAATAAACTGTCCACATCTGACGAGCTTATTTCCGGCATAGCCATTACCATGTATATTCAGCTTTACCCGTCAAACATCATGAATTCCGGCACGGATCAATGCCAGCAAGGCCAAACCGGCGGCACCGTATGCCGGTTTTGTCCGATGCTTTCACTTGTGACGGATAACCTCAAACCGTTCCATTGTGTATTTTTCTTCGGGGCTTATACCTGCCTTCTGCAATGCTATCGCTACCTGCTGTTCAGGAGTATCGATGCCTTCCAGATCCGGCAGAAGCAGCCCTGAACGTCTTCCTGCCCTGACGATGACTCCATATTTTTTAACATCAAGCTCGGCTGTCGATTTGATCGGCTCCGGCTCTCCAAGGACATCCACGGAGTATATCAGGCTGTCCAGCTCATGCTCCTCCACCGGGCTGAATCTCGGATCGCTGGTTCCTGCGCTGATGGCATTATGTATTATCTCAGCCGCAATATTTTTCCTTGTCGGCATTATCGTACCGATACAGCCTCTCAGCCTTCCGTTCTTCTTGATCGACACAAAGACTCCCGCCTTGTTGTTGGCCATTTCCGGAGGCAGCACATCAGGAATGCTTAAGACAGTTCCGCTGGTAACATACATCTCCAGAGCCTGCCTTGCCAGCGCTGTATATGGATCCTCCATACTGCGGATCTCACTGAGCTTTTCTATATCCTTTCTGTCCAAACGGTCAAGAAGGCTTTCTCCCTCCACGGTGCCCGCCGGTGTGAACTCTGCTACTGCATAGCCTACACCAAACGGACCTTCATATGAGTACACCTTCGAATTTATATTGAAACCATCCAATGCACCAAACATCATAATGAACGAACGCAGGCCGCATTCTCCAGCCTCCTGCAGGAATCCCTCATCGAACTCCAGCAGTTTCTCCGGATCAGGCACCTTCAGGTATTCCACCAGCCTGGCGTCAAACTCCGGACCGCAGTCGTTGAATCCGTAGGGACCGTCCGGCGCAAGCCTGTGGGACAGGTCTCCGCTGGCTATAAACACCACTTCCTCATCCGATTGCTCCACTGCCTTGCCTATGCAGCTTCCGAACCTGTACAGTTCCTTGAAGGGCAGTCCTGCAATCGATATGTTTATGAGCCTGAAGCTGCTGTAAAGCTTGTTTACAAAATACAGCGGCACTATTGCTCCGTGATCCAGTTCCTCTGTTATGCCAAACTTTCTGATCAGCGTGCTGTCAAGTCCGCCGCACGGTATCCCCAGTTCATTGGCCAACCTGGTTATTTCACCAGCCAGTTTGAGATTGTTTTCATAACTCAGCTTTACACCGGCAGCACCGAATCTTCCCAAATCACCCGCCAGAGTTTTTTTCATGTTTATATAAATAAAATCCTGGAATACAGGCCCGTGCGGGGTAGTGACGATTATCGTAGATGGCTTTGCATCGGCTATCTTCTGTGCCGCTTCAGCAAACGCCTTAAGCGTTGTGCCGGCTTTGGCCTCTTCGCCCTTCCCCACCTCATGCACCGCGATCGGCGGGTGCGGTGTGATGAATGCTTTCTTTATCACGCCCATATACCCACGACCTTTCTTCTGTTTTTGAAATTTTTCCATTTAATCCTCAGATTCCGAATATCAGCAGATATCCGATGAAGCTGAAGGATGTCAGCAAAAATCCCAATACAGTTATTATTGCTATCCATTTGACTGTTTTTCTATCCATGTAAGATCACCATCAAACTTTCCATAAGCTATCTGACTTGCAGCAGCAATCAGACAGCAATCCCGAATAATACCGAAGTATTCTGATTGAAAGAACATGCTGACTCAATATATTAAATTTCAATAGTCGATCAAAATTTCCTCCAATCAGAATGCAATTTTTCCATTTTCTATCCAGTCAATTACCTGAGCAACCGCATGGTTGTCATTATCCGTACAGCACATATCTGCAACAGCCTTCAGACCACTGTGCGCATTGGCAACGGCTATGCCTGTCCCTGCTTCTTTTATAAGCTCAATATCGTTGAGATTATCTCCCATCGTTACTACCGATGACCTGTCGATGCCAATAAGGTCCATCAGCACCTTCAGAGCACTGCCCTTGGTAGCATACGGGTTCAGGAGTTCCAGAAACTGGGGCTCCGAATAGACCTGCCTGAACGGCAGATCAAAGCCTTTGAGGAATTCCTCAACATCAGCAAGCTTTGGAGGATCCCATGCCAGAATGATTTTGAACCACGGTTCGGGCACTTCTTCCATCTTCGTCCTTACCGGTTCGAAGTTCTCCCTTATTCTGTGGGCTTCAGAATACTCGTTTTCACTAACAAAGTACGTTCTTCCGCCATGGTAGATCTGCACACTTATTCCCGGGAACTTTTCCATAACCTGATTTACAGGTCCGGCCACTACAGTATCAAGATTTGCCTGCCAGAGCAGCTTTCCCTGTTTGAAATCATATATACCCGCCCCATTATATACGATCGCCGGTACATTCACCGGAAGCATATCAAGATAGCTAACCACAGACTGCTCCATTCTGCCCGTTGCCACAGTGAACAGACCTCCGCCGTCAACGAACCTTTTCAGCGCAGTCACGTTCTCGCAGCTAAGTTTGCTGCAGCTGTTGAGCAGCGTGCCATCCATGTCACATACTAAAAGCTTTCCTTTAAAAGGCAGCCGCTTCAAATCAATACATCCTTTCGTTATGGATTTTAAATAACATGGATTAGGATAGCACATGGCTGGTCTAAAATCAAACTTCAGAGACTGTACTCTGCCGGAGGGCTTTCATGTATGTTGTCCACAGAAGGTATCACTGCCTGCCGTGTTTATCACTGCCGGCGGGTCGTATCATTGCAGGCAGGATGAACTGTCCGCCGGGTACATCGCTCGGCAAGACCAAAGCATGCAGAATGAGCCGTCAAAAGCTTATCGTATTATTGATCGTAAACAGTGATTATTCACGAAGGCAATCGAACAGCAATGACTTTCCCCGTCAGGCAGGAAATGCCTGTTTTTCATAGTGTTTGTAAAGCGAAAGGAATTTACCGTTATAGCCCTTCTTCCATGGCTTTTTCTTCCCGCAGAAGTGCAGTATGATCGTATTTCTGATAACGTGTTCCATGTCCCATATATAGCCGCTGGTTATTTTATAATAGTTGTAATATCTTGCGTCGTAATTATAAATCCTTTCATCAACGCTCTTTATTTGCTTTGCGTACAGTGCATTGAGGATATCCTGGTCAGGCATTATCAGCTTTGCACGGTTTTTCTCCACAAAGTCATATATGGCCGTCTCATCGATAAACTGCCGATGGAGCTTCAAATCCATCAAAAGTACTCCCGAATTGTGATATGCTTTGATTTCATAGGGACTCAGCCTGATTTTGTTGATTTCCTTTACAGACGGGATATCATGGTATGCGGCAACATACAGACAGCCCTCCATGTCCATATCATAGAACTCCCTGATCGGATTCAGCACCAGAGTATCACAGTCCAGATACAGTATACGGTCAATGCTGTCCGGCAAAAATTTATGTGCCAGCAAACGATAATACATTTCCTTGGTATAATGAAAAATGACAGGGGCATCAGCAAAAAGTCTGTCGTCTGTTTTTATGGCTTCCAGCCGGCTGCCGTGGCTGCCTATATAACTGTCGAGATCATCAAGTTCCTCTTCGGTGATCGTGGAATGCATGAGGAAAACAGTAAAACTTTCACCGGGATTATTAAGGAAAAGTGACTTGAGCATAACTTTGGTCGGTTTTATATAGTTTGAATTCAAAGCAACAAGTATGTTCATAATATATGTCCTCCTGCTTAGTCAATACTTGCGACGCCACGCCTGCAAACGTGACATCCATGCTTTGAGCATAATCCAAACATCGGCTTTGGGCTGATATGCCAATTCCTTAATGCTATTATACACCTTTTTAGTCAGAGGATGCCATACCCGATTAGCAGCAAAAAACAGAGAACTGTGACTGTAATAAAGCAGGCAGCTGTGATTTACAGCGATATAACTGGCAAACGGCCGGGCCGGATTGGCACCTTCCAGCCGGGCCAGCTCATTCAATTATTTGCATATGCCCTCGTAATCAGCACAGTATTTGATAATATAAAAAAGAGCCGTCCTCGCAACTCGGGACAGCTCATGGCATCTTATTCTGGCAGTGAGACTACTCTGAGAACAGCGGTGTCGAAAGATAGCGTTCACCAGTATCAGGGAGTACGGCTACTATGACCTTGCCGGCGTTTTCGGGCCGCTTCGCAAGCTCTGTTGCCGCCCATACTGCCGCACCTGCGGATATACCTACGAGGAGGCCCTCAGTCCTGGAAAGCTCCCGTCCGGTTGCAAATGCGTCTTCATTTTTTACCCTGATTATCTCATCAAATATGTTTGTGTTCAAAACCTGAGGAACAAAGCCTGCACCAATACCCTGGATCTTATGAGGGCCGGGCTTGCCGCCGGACAGTACCGGAGATGCGTCCGGTTCCACTGCAACCACTTTTATATCAGGATTCTTTGATTTCAGGTATTCGCCTGCGCCAGTAATCGTTCCTCCGGTTCCTACACCCGAAACGAGGATATCGATCTTACCGTCGGTATCTTCCCAGATCTCCGGACCGGTGGTTTCTCTGTGTATCTGCGGATTTGCAGGGTTTACGAACTGACCCGGTATGAAGGAGTTTGGTGTTTCCCTGGCTATTTCCTCGGCTTTGGCTATCGCACCGGACATTCCTTTTGAACCCTCAGTCAGGACAAGCTCTGCTCCGTATGCTTTAAGAAGATTTCTGCGCTCGATGCTCATGGTCTCGGGCATAGTAAGGATAATGCGGTATCCACGTGCGGCAGCAACTGCTGCAAGACCTATACCCGTATTGCCGCTTGTTGGCTCGATAATAACAGAATCAGGTTTGAGCAGGCCTTTTGCCTCGGCATCCTCGATCATTGCCTTGGCAATCCTGTCCTTCACGCTGCCTGCCGGATTGAAATATTCCAGCTTCCCTATGATAGTCGCTCCAAGGCTGTGTTTCTTATTATAATTGGTAAGCTCAAGCAACGGTGTCTTGCCGATAAGATCGGTGAGATTTTTGTAGATTCTTGCCATTGTATTACCTCCTTTAATAAATCAAATTCCCTGCCGGCACTGGCAGCTTCTTGAATATTGATAACAGCATTTTTGATCTGCTGATTTAATTTCATTTTCAATATTATTTATTATTACCTTTATTGCCTCTTCCTTTTTCATGCCGGTACAGGCTGATTTTTGTGTTCAGTCATCAGGTCTTGATATCAGTTTTCCGTGTGCTCAGTCAGCCGATACCGTTGGTTCGTTGGCTGTTTTCCGTTTCTTGATCTGCCTATCCGTTCGTATTTTAGACTGCTGTCCGTCGGACATCTTTTTTTATGTACAATTGCTGTTTGTTAGTTCATATTATTCATATATGTTTAATACTATATTGTCATCATACAGCGATGAACAGAATTTGTCAATAGAATTTTTGAAAAAATTTATTTAATATATATGAATTGTATGCTATTGACAAATGCTATATTTTACCCTATTATATGAATACATACTAATTATATATGAAATGAGGAATAAGCTATGAGAATCTCCGCCAAGGGACGCTATGCACTGGCAGCCGTAATAAATATGGCGCAACAGTACAATAACGGTGAATATATCACGGTCATAAGCATTTCCGAAAAGCTGGGCATCTCAAAAATATATCTGGAGCAGGTCTTTTCGATGCTAAAGCGCGGTGGCGTCGTAAAATCTGTCAAAGGTGCTCAGGGCGGCTACCAGCTCGTCAGATCACCCGAACAGATCACTGTACTGGATGTACTGTCGGCTGTAGAAACCTCTTTGTTTGAAACCGCAGAAGACACGGTTGCAGAGAAAGCTCCGGACATCGAAACTGCCATGCGTTCATGCGTATTTGAAGTTATGGATAAATCGATTAACGAAACTTTGGAGCAAATCACACTGGATAATCTGGTCACAGAAACAGAAAAACACAAACAGGAAAACGCCATCATGTTCTATATATAAACTACGGTCTGGTTTGTTCGAGCCACAGCCAGATATATGAAGCATGGTCAGGTTCCATATATAAATGCAACCATGTATACGTAAATTGCAGCCAGGTTTATATACACGCAGTCATACATATTTACTGCGGTCAGGTTCTATATAAATAAGGTAAGGCAGGAGAATGCTTATGGATTTCAAAACCCTGTGCATCCATGGAAGCAACGTAAAATATGACACGACGGGAGCTGTGAGTGTCCCGATCTTCCAGTCAGCTACCTTTGCACATCCCGGCGTTGGGCTCAGCACCGGATATGACTACTCAAGAGTACAGAATCCTACGCGTGAACATCTGGAGAAAACCATTGCGAACCTGGAAAACGGTACTGACGCCATGGCCTTTTCCTCCGGTATGGCTGCTGTCACCGCTCTGATGGAGATGTTTCAGCCGGGAGACCATATCATTGCTTCCGATGACCTATACGGCGGATCCCACAGGTTGTTCAGCCATATTTCCAGGAAAAACGGGCTGTCTTTTGACTTTGTAAACACATCTGATATATCAAATATAACAGCGTGCATCAGACCGGAAACGAAAGCGCTTTTTATCGAGACTCCGTCAAATCCGATGATGCAGGTCACAGATATCTCCGCTGTTTCGGAGCTCTGCAAAAAGCACGGTTTTCTGCTGATCGTGGATAACACGTTCCTGACACCGTATTTTCAAAAGCCTCTTGATCTTGGAGCTGATATTGTGGTCCACAGCGGCACAAAATACCTTGGAGGCCACAATGATACGCTGGCAGGCTTTTTGGTCGTTTCAGACAGCAGCTTGTCGGAACGGCTGCGCTTCATATACAAGACAGTTGGATCCTGTCTCTCCCCTTTCGACAGCTGGCTTCTGATACGCGGGATCAAAACGCTGGCGGTCCGTATGGAGCGTCAGCAGGAAAACGCTATGAAAATAGCGGATTGGCTCTGTACGAACAGCAGGATAAAATCGGTTCATTATGCCGGCCTGCCGTCTCATCCCCACATTGAAGTATCAAAGAAGCAGACGACTGGTTTCGGAGCCATGATCTCCTTTGAAACAGACTGCAAAAAGACGGCGCTTCACCTTCTGGAGCATGTCAGGGTCATTCAGTACGCCGAAAGTCTCGGCGGGGTTGAAAGCCTCATTACATACCCAATGCTGCAGACACACGCCGACATACCTGAAGAGGAGCGCCTGGCCAAGGGGATAAACGAACGTCTTCTGCGGCTTTCCGTAGGACTGGAATCCGCCGAAGATCTGATTGAGGATCTCAGACAAGCATTGGAAGGAGCATAAAGATGACATATTCTTTTGATAAAATAATAGACCGACGCGGCACAGATTCACTAAAGTATGACTTTGCCGCAAGAAGAGGAAAACCGGAAAATATACTCCCGATGTGGGTAGCCGATATGGATTTCCAGGCTCCGCCCGAAGTACTGCAGGCACTTGCTGAAAGAAGCCGGCACGGCATCTTCGGTTACAGCGATGTTGTCGGCAGCGACTACTTCGATACACTGGCCTCTTGGTATGTAAATCGTTTCGGCTGGCGTCCTTCTCACCAATGGCTTGTTAAAACTCCCGGAGTCGTATTTGCCATTTGCACAGCCATACGCGCTCTGACGGAGGAAGGCGATGCTGTCATGATCCAGCAGCCGGTCTACTATCCGTTTGCAGATTCGGTCGTTGCCAACGGACGCAAGCTGACGGTAAATGAACTGGTTTATAAGGACGGCAGATATACCATGGATCTGTCCGACTTCGAAAGCAAAATAACCCGCGATCAGGTGAAGCTTTTTATACTCTGCAGTCCTCACAATCCGGTGGGGCGTGTCTGGACAGCAGAGGAGCTCACCGCAATGGGAAATATCTGCTTAAAGCATGGGGTTAAAATCGTTGCGGATGAGATCCATGCCGATTTCATTTATCCCGGGCACAGGCATCAGGTTTTTGCGGCTATAAAGCCTGAGTTTTCCGACATCACCATTACATGTACTTCGCCCAGCAAAACATTTAACCTGGCCGGACTGCAGATTTCCAACATCTTTATCTCCAACGGTTCTATACGAAGGCGATTCAAGCATGAGATCGCCAAAACCGGATACAATGAGCCCAACATAATGGGACTTACAGCCTGCAAGGCCGCCTACAGATATGGAGCCCAATGGCTGGACGACCTGATCAGCTACCTGGCCTCGAATCTCAGCCTTGTCCGGGACTTTCTGAAATGTGAAATGCCTGAGATAAAACTTGTCGAACCGGAAGGCACATATCTTGTCTGGCTTGACTGCAAGGCTCTTGGGCTTTCAGACAAAGAGCTGGATGATCTGATCGTGCATAAGGCAGGTTTGTGGCTTGACGCGGGTCCTATGTTCGGTGCCGGCGGAGAAGGCTTCCAGCGTATAAATATCGCCTGCCCCAGGGCAATTCTTGAAGACGCACTGGAGAGGCTCAAAAAGGCTTTCCGTCAGTAGGATATACTGTTTTGCTGTGTAAAGGGCTTTCACGGTTTAGTGGCAGAATCAGCGTCATCCATCTATACTATGGCAAGGCAGTAACACGCCAGATTCTCTGTAAGTGCACTGAAAAAGCTTGCAGGACACATTACTCTTGATAAAGAGCCTAAGTAAGGAGCGGTCCATACAACTGCTTCTTTTTTTACTGTGTAATCCTGACCAATGCTTGTCAATTTTTCTGCCAAAGACACAACTGTCAGACTGCTGTGCCAGATCTATAAGTAATGATGCAGATGATGATCTGTCCTGTTTTATTTTTCAGGCAGTTGTGCAAATGCCACCTGACCTGTACATTTTCTACCCGTACATTCTCTAATAGTATAAACGACCATCTCCCTGCTCATTTTTTTATATAATGGCACGCCCTATCACCTGTCCTGTTCATTTTTTCAAGTAAAGGCTCAGCTGACACTTCTTGTTTGCTCATTTTTTCAAGTAATGGCCTCAACCAAAAAGTAGAAAATCAACATAAACTCGAATTTTCTCACTTATGTAAAGCTAAAATGAAGTTATTCTATGAAATACACCGGAATGCGAACCATTATTTGAAAATTTGCACATTGCAATGCAAAGGTGTGCTCACAAACTTAATGATCAGCTGTAAAAATTTATAACAATTATATTGACAAAACATATATGTTTTATTATAATTATTAAACATATAGGATTAGTATATATTGACTCTGCAAGAAAATATTGAACAGAGGATTTCCACACCGCTGTTTGAAAGCCTTGATCAAACCCGAAGGAGGGATCCTATGGCATGCACAGACATAAAGTCCGATCCTCGCTTTGAAAAAATATCCAATATGCATCCATGCTTCGGAGCAAAAGCAAACACAACTCGCGGACGTGTCCATCTTCCGGTCAGTCCGGCGTGCAATATACAATGCAGATTCTGCAAGCGCTGCTTCAATAAGTCGGAACAGCGTCCCGGAGTAAGCAGCCGGCTGCTCACGCCTGAACAGGCAGCAGACCTTTTTGACAAAGCTCTTGCAATTTGTCCGGAAATCACAGTGGCAGGCATCGCCGGTCCGGGCGACACGCTTGCAACTCCACATGCTCTTGAAACATTCCGGCTCATACATAAGAGACATCCCGGAATCATCAATTGTCTGAGCACGAACGGTCTTTTGCTGGACCGCTTCGCTCACGAACTGATAGATGCCGGTGTCCGGACAATAACTGTGACGGTAAATGCTGTTGACGCCGGAGTACTCAGCCGGATCTGTTCACAAATAGTGCTTGATGGAAAGCTCTATATTGAACTCAAAGCCGCAGAACTTCTGATCGAAGCACAGAAGCGCGGTATCCGCAAAGCGGCAGAACTCGGTGCCGTTGTGAAAATCAATGTCGTTCTGATTCCCGGCGTTAATGATTTTCACATATCGGAAATAGCCAGGACCACGTCGGAGCTTGGAGCCGCCCTTATCAACATCATACCTCTTATTCCCCAGCATGAGTTTGCGGGTCATGAGGCTCCGACCTGCACACAGCTGAATGCTGCGCGTGAAGCAGCGGAAGAGTTCCTGCCGGTATTCAGGCACTGCCGTCACTGTCGGGCCGATGCCTGCGGTATCCCTGGGCGCAGCGACCTGTCTTCCCTCCTTTATGAAGGAAGCAGACCGATTGAAGAAACATTTTCCCACGGCTGACCGGCATCATCAGCGAGATTATGTATGAAACGAATGAAAATGCATGAAGCAGATATAGCAATGTTTGAAAGTGGGGTTTGATATGAAAGCACAAGGAAAATGGAGAGTTGCCATAGGAAGTACGGATGGCAAGGTCATAAATGAACATTTCGGCCGTGCACGGGCGTTTCTTATAGTAGATATAGAGCGGGACGGTACGATCACATTTGTAGAGACTCGTCCTGTAACTCCTCTGTGCCAGGGCGGAGAGCATACGCATCAAGGGCTTGAAGCCAGTATCGATGCACTGCAGGACTGCTGTGCGGTACTTGTCTCACAAATCGGCATAACGGCCAGAAGAATCTTGGAACTAAATAAAATAGCTGTTTTTGAGCGGCCTGATATCATAGAAAACGCATTAAGAAAGCTGACACAGTATTTTATCAAGACTAATTTCACATTGCCGAAGTAATGAAGAAAGGGTAAAAAGCAAATAGCCTGCATCTAAAAGTCCTGATGGAATTCCCCGCAGGACTTCTTCATTATATCAGAGATGAAAAAAACAATGACATATGGTACTATAATTATCAAAAATAAGTTAATTGTGCGATGGATAAAATGAAAGCAAAGCGTATTTTAACATTTACTGCATTATTTATTGCGCTGACAGCCTTTTGCGTTTGGGTATATTGGGGCAATACCTCCATACAGACAACAGAGATTATAATTAGCAGCGAAAAGATCCCCGAGCCTTTCGGTGGATTTACCTTCGTACAGGTATCTGATCTGCACAATGCAGAGTTTGGTCATGATCAAATCAGGCTGCTCAGTGCTGTCAAAAATGCATCTCCGGATCTCATTGCAGTCACCGGTGACCTGATCGACGTAAACCATACAGATACTGTGAAGGCAATGGAATTTATATACGAAGCCGTTGAAATCGCATCGGTGTATTACATCACAGGCAATCACGAAGCATGGTACGACCGATACGATGAACTGAAACAGCTAATGATTGAAGCCGGCGTTATCATTTTGGATGATGATGTTACGTCCATCGAACACAACGGCGCGTCTGTCCGGCTGATCGGGTTGAGCGACCCGGATTTCACCGGAGCAGATTCATACGAAGTTAAGGGCATGACTGATACGAAACTGAAAACTTTACTGAGTGGAATTAGTGATAATGATGAATACATAATCCTGCTGTCACACCGTCCGGAGCTCTTTGATGTATATGCAGCTAACAATATTTATTTGGTTTTAAGCGGTCACGCCCATGGCGGACAGGTCCGTTTACCATTCATCGGCGGCATCGTGGCACCTGACCAGGGCTTCTTCCCGAAATATACCGAAGGTATACATGAAAAAAGCATGACAAGCATGGTTGTCAGCCGAGGCTTGGGAAACAGCATTATTCCTGTCCGCATCAATAACCGACCTGAATTGGTTGTTATTAAACTTGAGCCATATTAATTTCAGATTTATCTTGCCAATCCAGTAAACATTACTAAAGAAGTTAAAGTAAGAATAAGCATTGCACCTAATAAGCCAAGGTACCGTCAAGATTTTTTCGCAAAACCACTCTAACCGTTTGGTGGTCAGTACTTAGCCGACTGTCATTAATGAGT
>ENA-OWOZ01002053-OWOZ01002053.1-bioreactor-metagenome-genome-assembly--contig:-NODE-2053-length-16169-cov-27.214765_pt1 | contig 16169 bp, 13 predicted proteins | sample MGYA00238140_ERZ651804 | MGnify/ENA primary metagenome ERZ651804 (study PRJEB26910, sample SAMN07631232) | bioreactor metagenome | isolation source: Switchgrass digestor | place: USA: Dartmouth... | reverse complement strand
AAAGAAACTCTGCAAAGAAAATAAATTAGTCATATAACACATTTTAAGTAACTTTTCTCTCACTTATGATACGTTTCACCGTGTATTACTGAATACATGACTATCCTTGAATATTAAGTAAAAAGTCTTACATCATGTACGACAAATATATTAAATTTGTAGTTCTGATTCATCAATCTCTAACTCCTTCAGAACTTCTTCCATACTGATAAACTCGACTTATTCACGATTCTTCTCAAATTCATTAATGACTTCAATTTTTTCTTTATCAGGCTGGACTTCTTCAATGCTTTCCCACTGCTTCTTGGCTTCCTGCTCTTTTTTATTCTTTAAAAAGGCATAATAATTTAAAACTTCTTTAAGAAGTTCTGAGGCATTTTTCTTTGCTAACTTTATAATTAACTCTTTTGACAGCGGATTCACATTGTTCATCTGCCTGTTATACATATTACACCAATATTATATCACAAACACATATAAATGTTATACTATGTTATGAGGATAATACTGCCTTTTTCTCATTTATGGTAGGTCTCATCATATCATCACTAAACAAAAAGTAATTTACGACTTTAGTGTTCTACTTATTACCTATGTTTAAAAAATAAATCACTACTGCTATGTAAAAAATATTTATTTAACTAACTCTATGAGTTTTGAAAATAATATCGCGGTACCCTCAGCATCATCTAAAGCAGTATGCCTATTTCTAATTTGGATGTTAAAGTACTTAAAAGCCTTATCTGCGGACGATATATCTTCTTCTAGTTTTCCTGCATAATATAAATATTTTAATATAGAAGCAGTATCAATGAACCTGTGAGAAAAATAATTGCTGAAATTTATTTTATTTTCATTAAAGAAATATTTAATGAAATTAATATCAAAATTAGTGTTGTGTCCACCTAATGTTATAGGCATTTCATCTTCAAAATGCTTTACGCAAAAATCTAGAATCTCATTTATAGCAAGTTTGGGCTCGATAGCAACATTTAAAAAAGACAGTATATCTATTTGATTAATTTTTAGTGCATCTGGCGTTATTTTAAACAAATCATGTTTTATGAATATTTCTTTAGAATCAATAATTTTATTATCATACCATACAACTAACCCAACTGACAAAAGGCTACATTCCGCTGGATTTAATCCTCCTGTTTCTGTATCTAAGAATAAAATTTTATTTTTCATTTTTATCCTCCTTTTTGCTATCATGATTTTCTTCTTTCGAATCTTCCTTTTTTTCAGACTTACTTATAAAATAAAATAAACTTATTAGTGCTTCATTACCACATAACGTCCAGTATCTTTTGTATTTTTCATGAAATGTAAACCAAAGTAATGAGTTTATTATCAACAATGTATCATAGATATTATTTCCACTTGTGCTAATTATGTCATTATATTCTTTAAAAAAATAAATTATATATATGAAATTTAAAAGAAAGATTAATGCCAAAGACCTATAAAAGTTGTATTTGGCTAAAAACCTAAAAGATAGTGACTTAATCTTTTCTTGTTCCATAATAACATTTGAGATTTTATATAATGAATACCATGTTTCTGGATAATTAGTATTTAGTTTTTTATTGATTTTTTTAACTATATCTGGAATAAGTTTTTCATTATCTTTATAGTAATCTGGTGACTTAAAAGAAAAAATACTATTAACAATATAGTAGCCAAAACTATATAGACCCCCAATAAAATTTAATATACTTAAATACCAAGGTTTTTCTTCATCATTTTTATATTTTTTATCCCATTCTTTTCTATAAGATTTTTTTAATATATAGGTACTAATAGAAAACTTTTCATTAGTTAACGAGTTATTGTCATGTATTTTTTTATTATCTTTAATTTTACTCACAAAAAAGTGTATAATTTTTTTTACCCCTTTTGAAAAAAGTTTAAAGGTAAAACGAACGAACTTATTGATTCCATCATCAAATATAATTTCAAAAAAAGAATATGGATATTTAGAAAACACCTTTACTGCGTGTCCTAAAATATATCCAGCAACAATAATTATAATTATTGCTGTAGTCTTATTGTTATTGTAAAAATTTATAATGTTTGATAAATTGATATTATTTTCCTCGAATAACTTTTCTATTTCAGAAAAAGGTATAGCCAACAATGGCAGCAGTAAGAACAATGCTATAGCCATTAGCCCAGGAACTAGCAAACCTATAATATCAAACATAAACTCTTCTATTTTTTCATACATGCTATCACCCCATATTTATAAGTTCATCACGTTTTTTTATCAATCAAATTATATACAGATTATATTTTAAAACATTTAGCATTACATAGGAATACAATAATTTACTCGTTTATATGTTAAACACATAAGGTTATGCCTAAGTCAACACTTCCAAGAATTCTAAAGAACAACTCATACAAATATTAACACATGATATTAATCCCACACTCAATCACAAAGTCCCTCCCGTTAAACCTTCACATTCATTTATGATACACCATGCATTACTGAATACATGACTCTATTCAAAATACAATGATTTTCAATAAAACATTAAACTTTAGCACATAGAACCTAATTCTTTATTCACAATAATATGAAATTTACTTCTTAGCAAATCTTTATTATTTATCATTAAAGAAGTCTTCCCTACTAATTTCATAATCAACGGCAGTCCTCAACTTACCAGTCTGGTCCTTCCAACAGTCTTTTCTTACTCCAATTCTCCGAGCCCCAATCTTATTTTCGTAAACATATTGAGCCCTTTTGTTTTCAAGCATAGTATCCCAAGCAATTCTTTCTATTGGACATTTAGAATTAATGATTTCATCTGTAAAAAGAAATTCAAACAGCATCTTAATAATTTTAGGACCATATCCCTTGTTCTGGTAATTAAAATCGCATATTTTCCATCCAGGATATGCTGTATCTCCTTTAATCCTGTAACTTAATTCACCTACAGCCTTACCATCAATTTCTATAATACAAAGTTGCCTTAATTCGTCATTCTTGCTTTGAATATTTTCAATAGTATCTTCTAAAGACTCCCCTAGTCCATTTGGAAATCCCGCATGTTCCATGACCTTTCCGTCATTCCACCACTTATTTAATTGAATAGCATCATCAACAGTAGCACTTCTAATTACAATATTATCTTTTTCAATTCTCATATTTGCCTCCAAAGAAACAGTTTCAGGCTAAAATCACTTATGATAGAACTCAAAAATTTTATATATTTTTTCTTAATTCACCTGTTTTATTTGCAACAAATTGAGCAAATAACTTTTCTTTTTCAGCACGTTCTTTTTCAGCAATAATATCATCCAATATTAACTCTATACCAATTTTAAGATACGGATACATAGAGATACATTCTTCTTCGCTTAATTCATGTATACCTTTACTAACTATACTATATAAGTTTTTATTTTCAACAAGCACTTTAGGTAAATAATCTTTTAAAATTTCTATTTTTTCTTTGAAATCGCTGTGCATAAAATCCTCAGATGATATTTCTAGCATATCTTTTACTTTACTATATTTCTCAAGAACTAGATTTTCTATAATTCTGCGAAGATATACAAAAGAACCAATCCCTATCCCATGAGAAAAAAGTCCTAAAGACTTTTTATATTCCACGAATTTTTCACCAAGAACAGATTTATATTTCATGTTTTCTCTAATTGAAATATCAGCAAAAGATGGATATTGCCCAATTTTAATCATCTTATCATTGGTAACCAGTAAATCAAACAAAATTGAATGTTCGTTATCTCTAGTACATTGAAAAAATAAACAATACCTTTTGTTTAAATACTCTTGAAATCGTACTTCTTTCTTAGGAGTTTTTCCACGACCTTCTGAATAATCAATTCTTATACCAAATCCTCTTTCTTCATATGTTTGCTTTCTAACCTCTTTAAAAATACGCTTTTCATTGCACTTAATGCAAAAACAATCAATGTTATAGTCATAATAACCGCTGTTAGAGAGCATTTTTTCTAATTCATCTAAATCCTCAATAGAAACATCAATGCTGTCATATAAACCTTTATTCACAAGTAATTCCTCAAACTTTGACATTATTAATCCCCCTTTAGATTTATCGGATGTTTCTTTCGTTGGATTTTTCGTTTATACATATTTTACTTTGCAGTATGCACATAAGCGCTTAGCACATTTCTGTATGGCATCTTTAATAATTTTCCTTTTATCTTTTTTAAATACCAATGGGTAAGATAACTTCAAACATTTTAGAATTTTTCAGTAATTTTTAAAAAAATTTATGAAAAGATTGAATTTGTCTTACCCATTCTTAAAATAAAATAAATGAAAAAATAAAAACTTCTTTAATACAATTTTAATTTTATTTTGCTAACTCCTTGAGGGCTTCTTTGTTTTCACATATGATAATATTCATAAGCCTTTCTATTTCTTCCTGCTCTTTTGTTTTTGTATTTTTTATATTCTTTGCTTCTTTTTCGTTTTCTTCAGCCTGTATTTTCAAACTTCTTTTATCTTTCAATATTACATCCTCCACTTTTCTATTTTATCCTTATTATATTACCTTTTATATTCATTTACAATTTTTATGATATAATCTTCAACAAAATGCGACAGTTTAATTATCTTTAACTTGCCCTTTTTTCCTACAGTATTTTTTAATAGAGACTGCTTTGAAAAGAATTATTATTAGAAAAATTATTAAAGGCAATTATAACTAATTAAATTGTTTCTCCTTCATGTATAGTGTTTTAAAATTGTTTCTCTATATAAATTGTATAGATTAAGTCCGTTTCTAATTTACTTTTCTTTTCTTTTTTCTATTAAGAAAAGCATTTCTAAAATCGCTTTTGTATATCAAAATAATCTTCTTTATCAATTATTTTTCCTGCATTTACTAACTTTAATATTGAATTAAGTTCTTTACCAATTAGTAATCTAAATTACCACTGGAGATTTTCTTTATACCTATGCCATCACTAAATAGTAAAATGTAATATAATTTCATTCCTCCGTTTTGAGTTTATTACTAAACAAATGTTTATTTTAAAATATGATTGATGAACATGTTCTAATAGGACATCATCAATTATTACATCCCATTCTTTTATGAACTCGTCATCATCTGATGGTTTCACAATTTCCCTTATAACACGTAAATACCAACTACAATTATTTATCAGTTTATAATATTTAAATGGTTTAAAATAAAGTTGAAAAATGGCTCTTTTTATTTGTTGATTAATCGATACTGAATCATCAAGATTAAGTAATTCCCTAATTTGATAAAAATTAAATGTTATTTTGTCATCTCCTCGGCTAATTTGATGTCTTCCTAGATATAAAATAGCAGTTAAAATTTTTAGATAAAAGTCTGCTTCAATTAAGTCAATATTATTATCCCATATATGATTAAAAAAGTTTTCAAAATTTGTATTAGCCATAATGCATCCTCTCCTTTCATTAAAGCATATTATAGCAAATAAAAAATTGACTTTTTTTTATTCAAAAATGCTATTTTGGTTTCTCTTAGGGAAACAACATTTAAAGTAAAATAAAAATTCTATCAAAACGCAAGCAATTATCTGGCCTTTTTACATTGCCCAAACTTTTGTGTTTTTCTCGAAAAAATTTTTTTAAATTTTTTTGCACAAAATATATAACCCCCTATCCACAGGGTAATATAATTTTCATTTAGCGGTACAAGCAAAAGTTAATGGTAGTACTTTTAGAATAAAACTTCGTTTATAATCAAAAGACTTTCAGCGGATAACTGAAAGTCTTTTATCTTACCATACATCGAATATTTCATTTAGTTTTCTTTGCCATTCCTTGTCGTAAATAATTTTAAATTCAATTGTTTTATCTTTAAATTCTTCCCCTAGTTCTTTCCAACTAATTTTCTTACCTAATTCGTTACATATATCAAAAACCGATTTCTTATAACCAGTATCTTCGTTTTTTAAATGCAGCCCTTTTGTTTCAATTACAAGTACCTTTGAATAATCATCATTTTCCTCATTTGATTTTGACAATATAAAGTCAGGATATATCTTAGATTTTTTCCAACCCTGGATATAATAATCTTGTTTTGATAAGTTTCTATACCACCATAACAATTTTTGTTGTTTATCAATATATACAGCAACAGATTGTTCTAATGTATTTAATTCTTCCTCTGGCACATACTCAAATAAACTTTTTTCAATTGGGTCTCCAGTATCCCTTGTAAGTTTTTTAACGTTACTTTTTACTGCCTTTTCTGTAGGTAAAGCAAAACTTGAATCGCACTGTAAGAAAAACAATATTTCTTTATTATTTATCATTTCAACAAATATTTTTTCAGCAAGAATATCGCGCTGTTCTTCCAAAGTTTTTTTCAACTCTTGAATAATAAAAACAATATTGGCATTTATTAAGTCATCAGAATATTTTCCCCTTAATATGTTCAAGGTCTTTTCCGTAATCTCATATGCCACCCAAGGATTAGGAACTATATCAAGAATATGCCTCGTTATAAAGAGATAATCAGCAGCAAAGCCAGTTGTCCTCATAACACTAATCTTTTTCTCAATTAAATCTTCGGTATTATCACTCAAAGCAATACTAATTACAACATCACTTTTAACTTCAGTTGATAACACAAGAGACTCCATATCCTTTAAAGAAATATCATTCCAATTAATTCGACTTAGGATATCCATCTCATAATTTAATTCTCTATAAGAATCATTTTCTCTTATAATAAATCTTGGTAAATATATTTTACCTTCAAATTTCTTGAATCTCTCTCTGTATCTTATAACCGTTGTATTTGCTTTAGTTGCGGAATCTGTGTTATCAGATTCAGGAACTACTCTTCCTGCTATATCTCCTAAGCCTTCTCCTTCTAATCCCTTTTTAATATTATTTAATATTTCATTTGTATTAGGCCTATAGCAGTAAACATAACTCTCATCCAAATCAGTAATTTTTGTTTTCTTTGCATAAGGTTGCCGTAAAATTCTTCCAACAAGTTGAGTAATATTCATCTCTGAACTTGTATCAGTTAACACAGTTAAAACATATGCAAAGGAACAGTCCCAGCCTTCTTGTAATGCTTGTTTTGTAATAATATAACGTATTGGACATTCCTTACTTAATAAGTCTATACCTTCAATATCATCTTTTTCACTAGATTTAATTGCTATTTCATCGGAAGAAATCCCACATTCATTCATCAAGTAATTTTTAACATGCTCTGCATGGATATATTCACTATTAACTTGGTTCCTACCAGTTCTTTCTACCTGAATTAAGCAAATTGGACGAATATATTGTCCAGTTTGTGATTCATATTGTTTGGCTAATTTTTCAAGTGAGTTCCTTTTTTCAACGCTTGCTAGGACTACATCTTTCCAGTTTGTTGTTGCTTTGTTTATTACATGAATGTCTAGTTTTATCATTTCCTCACGATTTAAATCCTGTCCTGTAATATTACTAATAGGATTACTTCCTCTGGGCGGGGTAGCAGAAAGTTCAACTACGATACTTGGGTTGAAATTTCTGATAGTTCTTTGTGCATTTTCACTGTAAGCCTTTTGACCTTCATCTATAATAATTATCGGCTTAAGTATTCTCAAAACATTTCCTAATGATGTTTTTACCTGTCTACCTAAAAAAGAATCTTTCTCTCCAAAATAATCAAGATTAGGGAATTTCTCTATCAATTCTTCGTGGGCTTTGAAATCATCATCGGGTGGGAAAAAGGAGTCGAATCCCCCGGCATCTTGAAAAATTTTCAAAGTTTCTTTATTCTGCCTATTGGCAGAAGGGAGCATTAACATCATTATTATCAAATTTTCATTCACATCTTGAGTTGTAAATCTATCTCCTTTTTCTAAGATTAATGTCCTGCCACCACTAGACAAATCTAATACTTGCCTATATGGATGTTCTCTATCTCTTAAATTATTAATAGTTTGTCTGTATATTTGATTAGTCGGAACAATCCATAAAACTAAACCAGTTTTCTTCTTAAGGTATATGCTATTAATCAAATCTATAGTTCTCGTAGCAAGTAAAGTCTTACCACCGCCTGTTGGCACTTTTATGCAAAAATTTGGCAAAGGTTCATTTAACCCATTTTTCTTCGAGTTATACGCTATAGGTTCACCATTAATGTTTTTTATTTCACATTGATTCCATGCTTTTTCTGGAAAATTATATTCAACATCCAATTTTTTAAAAGTTTCCACATTTTCATCATATATTTTTTTATGCTCAGAAAGAAACTGGAGGTATAGTTCGATATCTTTCAAGCACTTTTTTTGATACTCTTTTAATTTCATTCTGATTACTCCTTAAACCTATAAATTTCAAATGGTAATTGGCAGTACTCAATTCTGTACTGTAAAAGATACTCATTATCTAAATATTTCATGGGTGCAAAAACAAGCCTCTTTTTACCTTTATACTCACCAAGACTTTTTGCCAAATCTAAATCCAACGCAGTAGTTTTTAAATATTGAATATCAGGTTTATAAAATAAATAGACTTCGTACTCATCGTTTTCTCCAATATAATTTTTTTCTTCATCAATTTTAGATTCATCAAATTCATTTCCTGTAGCAGTATAGAATATATATCTTGCTAACTCTCTATATTCTGGGAGATTTTCTCCCTTTAATATATCTTCCATTTCAATAGCACTGCCTAACTCAAAATAAGAGAACGTTCCTCCTAAGCCATTTTTTATTCTTTCATTTGTTGCGGTTGGTACTCCTTTAATTACTCTTCTTATTCTTTCAGCAGTAATAGCATCGGCATAATCTTCCATTTCAATAAGAATAAACTTTCTATTGCTTTTTTCATCTTCATAATTTAATTCCAAAACTGCATGTCCTGTCGTACCACTTCCAGCAAAAGAATCTAGAATAATAGCATCATTTTTGGTTGCTAATTTAATAATATGTTTTATAAGTTCAACTGGCTTTGGTGTTTCAAAAACTTTTTCTTTTGTTTCAAAAATCTGCTGCAGCATCTTGATTGCACTGGTTGTTGTCCCATAATTAGTCCACTGTTCAGCAGACTCTTGGTCTACATTTAATATTTCTTCTTCTGTTTCTTCGTCATATAAATAAGTTTCAATCGCACCATTTCCCCACCATGTTCTTTCAACTTCTCCAAAATCTTTCTTTTCTTCCCAAAACACTTTCAGTTGAGGTTTACCTCTGCCAGTAGTACCAAAAATAATTCTTCCATCTTTCAACAATGCTTTATATTTATCTTCTTCTGTTCGCCAATGCCTTCCATTTGGCGGTAAATATTCTACTCCTGTATTTGGATTTACTATTGGATAAGTTAAATTAGGCCTAATATTAGGAGCATCAAATGGGTCTGCTTTCCACGGTCCTCTTGGGTCGTTATCTGGATTTGAAAATTTTGATTTATCTAACTCTAATGGTCTAAACACAAAACCACCCATTGTATACCATATATGAGCATTTGATTCTTTTAGCCTTCTTTCTTCCTGTCTTCTGTTTTTAGCATAAACAAGAATATGGTTATGCTGTTGACTTATGTCTGTATCATTTTGCACAGATTTCCTTGCTTGCCATACTATATTAGTTACAAAATTCTGTTCGCCAAATATCTCATCCATTAACATGCGAAGATGATGAACTTCATTATCATCAATTGTAATAAATATTGCACCATCCTTATGTAGCAATTCCCTAAGCAACTTCAATCTTGGCATCATCATACAGCACCATTTATCATGTCTTGTTAAATCATCTTTATCAACAACTTTTCCGAGCCATTCCTGTATCATGGGAGAATTAACATTATCGTTATACACCCATTTCTCTTCTCCTGTATTATACGGGGGGTCAATAATAATGCAATCAATTTTGCCTGCATAATTTGGTAGCAGTGCCTTTAATGCTAGCAAGTTATCACCATGAATAATCAAATTATCATTTAAACTTATATTATCAGTTAAACTAGCCTCTTTATTTGGAATAAGTTGATGATATTTAACTGTTAAATGATGATTCTGCACAAAGGCTTTCCCTTTAAAATTTATTGTAGGCATTTTGCCGCCTCCTTGTATTCTGTAAATTTATAATTGTAATCAATTCTAAAAAGTTTGTCAACCTGTAAGAATTTTATCATAAGTTTTTCCAAAAGTGAAGTTAGCCTATAATAAAAGGAAAAGTGCCCCACTGAATTAAGCACTCTTCTACTTATATCTGTTAAACCACTTTTTATCTCGATAGTCCAAAATCTTATATATTTAAATAAACTAAGTAAGAAGTAACTATAAAAAAGAATAAATGGCTCCGTGAAAACCATTTATCCTTAAATAAATCCATATTTACCAACTACACTATTTATTATACCTTATTCAAGGATATTTGTAAACATTTTCATAAAGAATAATATTTGAATAATTATTATGAAAAGTTTGATGTATGTAGGCAAAGGCTTTCTGCTTAAAATTCAATCATAGTGTCCTTAATTATTTATTATATTCTTTGCTTTAAATTCTTTAACTCTGTTATAGAAAGTATTCCTTTTTAAACCTGTTAGTTCCATTGCTTTTACAGCCGTTATTTCCCCGTTAGCCCACCGGTGATAAACTTCTTCAAAATTTTTTGGTATTATTTTTGGACGTCCAAACTTTACACCACGTTTTTTTGCAGATTCTATACCCATTCTCTGCCTTTCTTTTATGTTTTTTAATTCTTCTTGCGATAACCAAGTCAATATTTGCAAAACAAGATTTGAAATTAATTCACCGATTTCATCAAGCCCATCACGGTATTTACGGGTATTAAGAATAGGCATATCAAGAACCATAATATCTATTCCATTATTTATCATCCATTCCCATTCTCTCATAATTTCCGTTTTATTCCTTCCTAGTCTATCAAGACTTGTTATAACCAGTAAATCTCCTTTTCTAATACTCCTTTTAAGCATAAGGTATTCTGGACGATTAAAATCACGACCAGAAGCCTTATCGATAAAAATATCTCTTTCATTTATTTCAATGCCACATTCTTTAATTGCGTCTAATTGCCTCGATAAATTTTGTTCCTTTGTAGATACTCTTATATACGCGTAATTTCTTTGCATTATCCTTATCCTCCTCTTGTGTTCAAAAAAGTATACTTTTTTAAATTATGAAAATCAATATAAAATAGTGTTTATAAATGTTATAAATCTACTTGTTAAACATTTATAAAATATAATGTACTTTTACAAACATTGTAGCGCATAGAAATATAAAAGGCAGCACATAAAATACAGTTAATAATTACAATCTTCCAGTATTTATTTAATAATGCGTTATTTGAATTTACACTTCTGTAGCCAAAATTTTATTTAACCTATGTAAAATATATTATAATTTTCAAAAGTAGTGGGCTTAAAACCATATAACTGTTAAAAAGAGAAACAATAAGACCTTGCTTTTATAGTTAAGTTCTTATTGTTTCTCTTTTTATAAAAAAACTGTCTCAAAAATTTGATTTTTAAAATTTAGGAAATATAATGCCATAAAAAACTGGCATGGAGTCGCTAATTAAAGCGGAAAGTACTTTGTGCCAATACGTTTAAGTTAAATAAATATAGCCATGGTGTAGAAAATTACAATTTTCGTGAAACAAAACATTTAGTGACTCCTTCTGCAAAGGAGGAGTTAGTTACAGTGGAATTAAATATTGATATTAATAACCGCCCAGCATTAAATATTTCAGATTTTGATTTTTTATTAGTGTTTAAAAAACCAAATGAAAAAGTATACTTCAGACTTATTCAGGAAAAAAAGCATATAGCCAAAAACTTTGACTGCAAATTAACCGTTGATGACGAGTTAGAATATCCGCTTATTCAAAAGGTTTTTGAAAAATATCAGAAACAAGGATATGGCATTTATTTTGTAGTTAATTCTGGAGGTCATGAGAAGAAATCTATTAAAAGAATAAATGCCCACTTTATTGACATGGATTTTGGAAAAGTCCCTAAATTAATTAACGGGGAAGTTTTCAAAGACCCTGATGGTAAAACCGTTTATGAATACAGAAGTAAAACAGAAATAGAAAAATATAAAATTACTTTTTTAAAAAAACTAGAAACTTTTATACTTTCTCCAAATGTAATCGTAGAAACCAAAAATGGTTTTCACGTATATTGGCTTCTTGACCTTGACAAACCTCAAAATTTAGATGTATTTACTCCGCTTCAGGAAAAACTTATTTGTTATTTCTCTGCTTGTGAAGAAAGAAAAGAACATGCTGACATAAGTGTAAAGGATATAAATAGGGTGTTAAGGTTAATTAATTATAAACATTTAAAGAATCCTGATGAGCCTTTTTATATTAAGTGTATATATCTAAATACAAATAAAAAATATACTCAGGAAGATATTGCTAATGCAATAGGATGTAACATATCTGAACTGTTTAACGATAATAAAAGCAATAAAATAAAACCTATTTCAGTAAAGACTGAGGTAAACAATTCGCAGAACATAAACCGAAAAGTATATTCTTCCACAACTTTACCATACGAAGAAGTAATTCAATTTTTAAAGCAGCAAGATTTAATTAATTATCTAGGCATTGATGCAAAACCTGGAAAAAACTTTAGATGCATTTTTCATAATGACAATAACCCCAGTGCTGTTATCATAAAAAACAATGACGGGATATATAAGTACTTTTGCAATTCTCCTGCTTGTACTTGTTATAACGGCGGAAAAGGTGTTGATATAATTAATATAGTAAAAATTACAGAGAACAGCGATACTTCTCATGCTATAAAGAAATTAATGGAATACTTTAACATAAAAGTAGAAGATTCAACTTGGATAAATGTACAGAATAAAAAGTTTGAAAGAAACATAACGCATTTATGCCAACTTAGCGAAAGGAAAGGGGATTTTCCATATTTAAACCGCATTCTCAGGTTTGGACTTCCTATTCTATTAGATATTCTTAAAATCGGTAAAAAAAATATTGTTAATCGCTTTTTCTGCCTAAATGGAGATAGTGTTTTTTTCTTTTCTAACAGATACCTAGCAGGGGAAAAAAATAAAAGTGTCACAAATATAAATAAATATATAAACTTATTTTGTGCCTTGGGATTACTTAACAAAATCCCATATAAACACGTAAACAAAAATTTAAGGGCAACTGCTGTGCAAATTTCCAAGGCGAATGCTCAAAACGGAATTTCATTCTATACAGTACCTTACTATAGTGATGAGGTCTTTAAAACAGCAGATGAAAGGGCATTTGTTATGCTTCAATATAATTTCAGTATTACAGGAATGAGCAAAAAGTTTCTTGAAAACTGCTTCGGAGAAAATTTCGCAAATCAAATTTATTTGGTTAATGTAATAGATAGTGAAAAAAGTAGAAATATAAGAGAAGCAATTGAGTTATTCATACTTCATCAAATTAAAACTTATGGTTATTTTACTAAAGATATGATTCTAAATAATAAATTAAAAGTGGATAATAACTATATAAGACGTGGAGTAAAAGAATATGAATATAGAAAGGCTTTACCTGATATCATGCAAAAATACGACTTAATATATTTAAAGGCTAATAAAAATATTAATAAGAAATTAGGTATTAACACTAAAAAGTATCTGCTAATCCAAAGAAGCCTATTGGATGATAATTTACTAAAAAAGAAAACAAAATAAGACTGATTATATGGTCAACATTTATTATCAGGTATTATCTATGAACAAATATGCTTACCGTATTTTGGTAAGCATATTTGTTTAAAACTAAGTTTTGGAGGTATTCCGATTAATTCCTGCTTAGTGATGGGCATTTATTTACTATCAAAATATTATTCTTAAAGTCAAGTATAATTTTTAAATGAAGAATAAATAACAAGTAATCTTTTTAAAGTTACGAAAACATATTAATATAATTCCTATTATATCCCTTATATGCTTTATATGCTTCTGTAAATCGCTTTTCAAATTCCTCAAAATCTAAGCCCATATTTTTCTCTATAAAATCATCTATAAATTTTGATTCATCATCAATTTTGATTTCTTTTTCTAATTCTTTGAAATATTTATAAAACTTATCACTTTTGTTTGTTTTCTCAATTTCTTTGAGATACTCTTCTGCGTCCCCATAATACTGTTCAAGTAAATTAAGTTCCTCTTTCCTTTTTTCTTTTAAATACTCGTTAAACTGCTTGAAATCTTGCACTCCTAGAATTTTACATAACCCAAATGTGCTACTGTATTGATTATATTTAACCTCCTTTAAAGTCAGTCTCTTTGGGCCAAATTTCGCATTTGAAATAGTGTCTATTACAATTTTGCTGTAGACTTTCTCTAAAAGTTGCCTTTTTTGAAGAAGTGAAAGTGAATTAAAATACTCCTCCATATTTTCATACTCTTCTTGTTCCTTTGCCTCACTAAGTAACGCTTCTCTTCGCTTTTTTGCTTGAATTATCCTATTTTGTAGTTCCTCTTGAAATTCTTTCACTTCTTCAATCTCTTTTTCTGTTTCTTTTATCATTTTTTCTATACGATTATACTTCAAAGAGCCTTTTTCTTCTTCTAATTGAATATTAATTAAGTTATCTAATTTTGTTAAAAGTTTGCTTTCGTTTTTTTCAAGATTTTTAATTTCATCTTTAATTTTATTTATTTCTTTATCGAAAAGCATTTCTTCATTAGCACCATGTTGTTCCTTTAAATAATTTTGATATTCTTTAACTAATGTAAACGCTTCTTTAAGTCTTGTAAAAAAATCTTCCTTTATTAAATTGAAAACTCTTTCTTCCTGAACACTGTAGTACCCATCACAAAGATTTTTACCTGCGTTGTATGTTGAACATTTGTAATAAACTTTTGCAGGTTTTCTTGTACCATCTGAAAGGATAGGAGATGGTTGCAGGCTTGACGTCATTTTACCTCCACAATTTGGACAACGAAGTATATTAATAAACATTTTTTTATGTGCATCGAAATACTCTTGTTTTGTTATAGATGACATTGCTTCTGCCATGTTGAGATTCTTTCGTATTTTTCTTCTACCTCGAAGCCTTTCAAGAGTTTCAAGAAAGAATTCTTCAGTGATGATTGCCTCATGATTCCCTTTTGGTAAGTCATAAAAATTAATATCGTATATGCTAGTTTTTTCCCATACTCTTACTCCATTGTCTGTTTTTTTCTTTTGTTTTCTTTTTGCCCAGAATAGCCTACCCGCATACACGGGATTTTCTAAAATTTTTTGAACAGTAGCAGTTGCAAATTGCTTGTTTTGTCTTGTCCTGTAACCATGCAAATTCAGATACTGTGCAACATTTTTGATACTGTATTTCTCATTTGTGAATAGATTAAATATGAGTTCTATGATTTGTTTTTCGTTTTCATCTATGATAAGCCGTTTTTTAATATCTTTTTTTCTTGTTTTTTTATCTTGATTAAAATTTCCATTTTCTTGTTGATTTGTAGAATAAAACTCGTATTTATAACCCAACGGTGCTGGGCCACCATAGTAATTACCGGCCTTAACAGATTTTTCTAAACCAGCCTTTACACGTTCTCTCAACTGGTCGATGAAAAGTTCATTTAGCATGCTGTAAATTGAAACCATAATTTTAGCGTTTTGCCCGTTTATATCTCCCAAAAATGCTCCATCACAAGTAAATAGTTTGAGTTGGTTTTCCTTCAAAATTTTAAAAATTTCCATCGTATGGGAAATACTTCTACTTATGCGGCTTAAATCATAGCAACAAATTCCCTCAATTTGCGAATCTGACTGCTGTAATTGTTTTAGTAATTCTTTTAGTTCATCTCTTTGCTCTATGGTTGTCCCGCTTATCCCTGCGTCACAAAAATATATAAAATCCTCTTTTTTATAACCTTGCGATATCAATAGTGCTTCGCATCTCTCTTTTTGAACAGTAAGAGAATACCTGTCTTCTGCTGCTTGTTTTTCTGATGAAACTCTTGTGTAAATTGCTATCTTACCCATATATATTTCGGACTCCTTTCCGTGTTATGCTTTCATCTGCTTATAGCATAACACATGAATTTCGGAATCCTGCATTAGCGATGATACGGCTCACCTTTTATGATTTTAAACCAACGATATACCTGCTCCAATAAAATCAGCCTCATCAGCTGATGCGGAAAAGTCAT
>ENA-OWOZ01002051-OWOZ01002051.1-bioreactor-metagenome-genome-assembly--contig:-NODE-2051-length-16183-cov-4.393828_pt1 | contig 16183 bp, 13 predicted proteins | sample MGYA00238140_ERZ651804 | MGnify/ENA primary metagenome ERZ651804 (study PRJEB26910, sample SAMN07631232) | bioreactor metagenome | isolation source: Switchgrass digestor | place: USA: Dartmouth... | reverse complement strand
AAAACCCATTGACATGTTCCCGTAAACGTAAGGTTCAAAAAATCAGCCCAAGACATCAATCCAAGCGGCTCGAGCCAGCTTGAGGTTATTTCTAACAGACTTGTTCGTTCCAGCGGAGGAAGTGAAAGTGAAACGGAGCAGCTGAAACCGTTAGAGGAACGTTTTGTTGATCATCCAACACTTGCTATTGAACAGTGCCGTAATGCAATCAATGATATGGCAGTTAAGGCAAAAGAAAATCTGTTTCTTTCGTTTGAACTGTTAAATTGCTTTGCACAGGAGAATTATGAACATGTACAGTTGATTGAGGATTCCATAGATCAGTATGAGGACAGGCTCGGAACGTATCTTTTGAAAATTACAAGCAAAGAATTGAGCGATGAGCAAAATAAGAGCACAGGAAAGTTTCTGCATACTATTACCGACTTTGAGCGCATTTCTGATCATGCAGTTAATCTTGCGAAAGCTGCGAAAGAAATTCATGAAAAAGAAATTGTCTTTTCTAGCGATGCTGAGCATGAGCTGCGTGTACTAAGGGATGCTGTCGCAGAAATTGTGACAATGGCAATTGATGCTTTTATTAATAATGATTTGCAGCTTTCAGCCAAAGTTGAACCATTGGAAGAGCTTATAGATAATTTGTGCGGAGAACTGAAGCTCCATCATGTCGAAAGATTAAAAACCGGCGTATGTTCTTTCAATACTGGTTTTGTGTTTAATGATATTTTGAACGATTACGAGCGCATAGCAGATCACTGTTCCAATATTGCCATTACGATGATTGCATTGGAATCAGATTCCTTTGATACGCATAAATATATTGACAGCATAAAACAACTGAAAAGTGAAACCTATGCTAAGTATTATGATGAATATTCGAGAAAATATTTAATTGAAAATTAAGTAATGCTTGAATAAATCACTATAAAATTTTTTATAAAACACATATGATGCTTTATAAGTAGAAACAGTAAAAAAAGTCTATTTTTATATATTTAACCTATTTCTTCTGGCTATAAAAAAGAAGAAAACATTAAAAATTTATTGCCTATATTTTAAAATATGTATAAACTGTTTAATCGTAAAAATAGTGGAGAGTTCAGTAGACAAGATAGATATAAGCCTCGGAAATTAAATAACCCGAGGCTTTTTTGACTATTTAATATTTTCCATTGCTTTCTTAGCAAACTCTGTATTTACAACTTTATCATAGTCAGCTCTTTTATCTAATTCACCAGCTAGTTCCATAATATCCATCATATGATTTAGACCTTCTTCAGTTAATATAAGGTCTGGTTTCCAAGTGTCTTGGTCTTTATATCTTTGAACTAATTTTGTTAGGATTTCCAATTCAGTTTCAGGGAATTGCTCTTGTAAAGCTTCCGCAACTTCTTCTGCTGAATGAGATTGAACCCAAAGCATACCTTTATAGATAGCGTTTGTAAACTTCTGAATTATGTCAGGATTTTTTTCAATATAACTCTTCTTAGCGCTATAGCAAGTATATGGGATATATCCACCTTCTTTACCTATTGATGCAACTACGTAGCCCTTTCCTTCTTTCTCTAATTGAGAAGCTACTGGTTCAAATAGTGTTACATAATCTCCTTCTCCAGCAGTAAATGCACCTGCCATCATTTCAAACTGTACGTCTGTACGTAATTCAACATCTACTCCTGGTTGTAGTCCTTTACTTTTAACTACATACTCTAAAGTCATATATGGCATTCCGCCTTTACGACCGCCAATTACAGATTTGCCGCGTAATTTATCAAAAGTAAAATCAGGATCTGGCTCTCTAGCAACTAGGAAGGAACCATCTTTTTGGGTTAATTGAGCAAAGTTAACAGCATAATCTTCTTTACCCGAATTGTATACGTATATAGTTGCTTCTGGTCCCATAAATCCTATATCAGCTTCACCACTAAGTATTGCTGTCATGCACTTATCTGCTCCTTTTCCATTTATAAGCTCAATCTTTAAGCCTTCTTCTTCAAAGAAACCTTTAGTAATAGCTACATATTGGGGCGCATAGAAAACAGAGTGGGTTACTTCAATTAATCTTACGTTTTTAAGAGAATCATCTTTTTGGCATCCTGCTAAAAATACACTCATTAATATTAATATAAGTAAAACCACTGAAACTAGCTTTAGTTTTGGCATCTTATCCCTCCTAAATATTAAATAAATAGCCTAATTTCATTATATTCATTTTGAAAAGAAGGGTTACAATGTGAAACTAATATATTTTATGGTATAAGAAAAATGCAAATAACTTATAAAAAAAATTGAAGGATTTTTGTATAACAAAGTAGAATAATAATCAAATAAAGTCATAAATTATATGATTAAATATCGATTGTGTTGCCTTAATATTATTGAGAATATAATATAATAGCAGTTAAGTTTCTTTGCTACAACAAAAATAAACTTAAACGAGGTGGCATATGAACATACCAAATATTTTGACAACTATTAGATTTTTTTTAATTCCAATTTTTGTGGTTGTTTTTTATTCACCGCTAAATGATAATGTATTATATGCGACACTTATATTTGCTTTAGCTGGTCTTACAGATTTTTTGGATGGCTATTTAGCTAGAAAGTATAATATGGTAACAAAATGGGGAATTGCGATGGACCCATTAGCAGATAAGTTAATGCTGTTAACAGTACTTATTTGTTTCACAAGCAGAGGATACTTGCCTATATGGGTTATAATTGTAGTAGGTGTAAAGGAATTGCTAATGATATTTGGTGCACTATTTCTGTACTATAGTGAAGATAAAAAGCTTATTCCTGCTAATAAGTTTGGAAAGATTGCTACAATAAGCTTCTATATTGCCATATTATCTGTAGCTTTCAAAATTTCTGAGACCATAAGCTTTTTACTTGTACTAGCTGCAGTAATTTTGACGTTGATAGCTTTTGTAAATTATCTCCTAGGTTTTACAAAAGTAAAGGGGGAACGAAAGAACAATCAGAAGTCTAATATAAAGGTATCATAAAGTTATAAATGTTTCATAATAAGGTAAAATATATTTGTAAATTTTTTTATTAGTTTATAAAGAATTAAAATTATATTGACAAATTTATTTCTGTTATATATCATAATAATAATTAAAAATAATATAAACTGCAATGAAGAAGAGGAGTAAGTAAATATCCTATCCAGAGAGTATAGTTCATAGGCTGAAAGACTATACTAGGCAATGTTTACTGAAGGTAGCTTCTGAGCTTTCAGGCTGAAAGTGAGTAAGCTTGAACGGTTAAACCGTTATTTTAATGAGTGCTAGATACATTTGTATCTAGAAGTAAGGTGGTACCGCGATTATGGCCCTTCGTCCTTATATTTTGACGAAGGGCTTTTAATATTTTAGTAGGGTGTGATTAGGTTGCTTTTAAAATTAGGATTATTATTATTTATTGCAGGAACATTTATTATTTTTGGCTCTGATATACTTTTTAAGCGAGGCAAGATAACCACACTAAAATCCTTATTAGAAGCTAAGTCAATCGGTTTAGGTTTAACCATTTTAGCAACCATAATTATGATTATAGGTAAGTAAAAATTCTAATGCTAAAGCAAGGAGGTTTTATTATGAGTGAAGGATTGGCTAAAACATATAATCCCAAGGAGTTTGAAGAAAGAATTTATGAATATTGGAATGAAAAAGGACATTTTAGAGCTGATGTAAATAAGGATAAAAAACCATTTACAATCATGATGCCTCCTCCAAATGTTACTGGTAACCTACACATGGGTCATGCATTAAATAGCACAATACAAGATATATTAACAAGATGGAAAAGGATGGAAGGATACGAGGCTCTTTGGCTTCCTGGAACAGACCATGCTAGTATTTCTACAGAGGCAAAAGTAGTTGCCAAAATAGAATCAGAAGGAAAAACTAAGCAAGAGCTTGGAAGAGAAAAATTCCTTGAAGAGGCTTGGGACTGGACCGAAAAATATGGTGGAAATATAAGAAAGCAGCTAAGAAAGTTAGGAGTTTCATGTGATTGGTCAAAGGAAAGATTTACATTAGATGAAGGACTTAGTAAAGCTGTTGAGGAAGCATTCATCAGACTCTATGAAAAAGGACTGATTTACAGAGGAGACAGAATAATTAACTGGTGTCCTTGCTGCGGAACTGCACTTTCTGATGCAGAGGTTGAGCATGAAGAGTCTCAAGGAAAGCTTTGGTATATAAAATATCCTGTTAAAGATAGTGATGAATTCATAGTTATAGCTACAACTAGACCTGAAACAATGTTAGGAGATTTAGCAGTAGCAGTAAATCCTAAGGATGAAAGATATCGCAACTTAATAGGTAAGACATTGATTCTACCATTAGTAAACAGAGAAATACCAGTAATTGATGACGAATATGTAGAAATGGAGTTTGGTACAGGAGCAGTTAAAATAACTCCTTCCCATGATCCAAATGACTTTGAAGTTGGAGCAAGACATAATCTAGGACAGCTTAAAATAATGGATGATCGCGGACATATCAATGAAAATGGTGGAAAATACAATGGCTTAGAAAGATATGAAGCCAGAAAAGCAATATTAAAGGACTTAGAAGAACAGGGCTTTTTAGTTGAGGTTAAAGATCACACTAACAGTGTAGGTCATTGTGAAAGATGTAATACAATAGTAGAACCAATTATATCAAAGCAGTGGTTTGTAAAGATGCAGCCATTAGCTGAACCTGCACTTAATGCGTATAAGGAAGGAAAAATAAAATTTATACCTGAAAGATTTGGAAAAATCTATACTCATTGGCTAGAAAACATAAAAGATTGGTGTATTTCTAGACAATTATGGTGGGGGCACAGACTACCAGTTTACTACTGCCAAGATTGTGGTGAAGTAATAGTTTCTAGAGAAAAACCTGAGAAATGCAACTGCGGAAGCACAAATATTGTTCAGGATCCAGATACTCTAGATACTTGGTTTTCTTCTGCATTGTGGCCTTTCTCTACATTAGGCTGGCCAGAAAACACTGAAGAATTAAAATACTTCTATCCTACTGATGTATTAGTTACAGGATATGATATAATATTCTTCTGGGTTGTAAGAATGGTATTTTCAGGTCTAGAGTATGTTGGAGAAATACCTTTTGAAAATGTATTTATTACAGGTCTTGTTAGAGATTCTCAAGGAAGAAAAATGAGTAAATCTCTTGGAAATGGTATAGATCCACTAGACTTAATAGAACAGTATGGAGCAGACGCATTGAGATTTTCTTTAGTTACAGGAAATACTCCTGGAAATGATATGAGATTCTATATTGAAAGAGTCGAAGCTAGTAGAAACTTTGCAAATAAATTATGGAATGCTTCTAGATTTGTATTAATGCATTTAGAAGGTGCTGATATACCTAACGATATGTCAAATCTAAAGCTTTCTGAAGAAGATAAATGGATTATTTCAAGGATTAATACTGTAGTTAAAGAAGTGACTGAGAACTTAAGAAAGTTTGAATTAGGCATAGCTGCTCAGAAGATTTATGACTTCACTTGGAACGAGTACTGTGACTGGTATATTGAAATGGTTAAACCAAGGCTATTTAGCGAAAACCAAGAGGATAAGGATACAGCTAAATATGTATTGCTATCAGTTTTAAAAGACATTCTAAAGCTTCTTCATCCATTTATACCATTTATTACAGAGGAAATATGGAACAACTTACCAGGAAAAGCTAATGACTTAATAGTTGAAAGCTGGCCTGTATATGATGAGAATAGAAATTATAAGGATGCAGAAAAAGCTATAGAATTCATAATGGAAGCAGTTAAGAGCATAAGAAATATTAGAGCTGAAATGAATGTGGTTCCTTCTAAGAAGGCAAAGGCAATTTTCATGACAGCAGATAATGAATTGAAGAAAATTCTTAATTCATCAGAAAGATTTTTCAAAACTTTAGCTTCTGCTTCAGAGATTGAGATAGTAGAAAATAAAGACAATATCAGTGAAGACGCTATGTCAGCAGTAGTAGGTAACTGCACTATTTTCCTACCATTAGAGGAATTAGTAGATGTAGAAAAAGAGATAGAGAGATTAGAAAAGGAAAGAGAAAAGCTTGAAGATGAGATTAAGAGAGTAAAAGGTAAGCTTTCAAATGAAGGTTTCATCAGCAAAGCTCCTAAGCAAGTGGTAGAGCAAGAAAAAGAAAAAGAAATTAAGTATCAGCAGATGCTGGAAAAAGTACTAGATAGATTAGCTAGCTTAAAAAAGTAAAAAAATAAGATAAGTTTAATGAACTCATCAGTTTTTAGACTGATGAGTTTTTTACATAAGTACAGCTATACAAAATCCTTCTTTTTGCTTTAACCTGATAATTTTCTTTAGAAAAACTTTGTGAGTTAAGGAATATTTTCACTTAAGTTTCACAATATTAAAAAAACTTAATTTTTAAACATTTAAATATTCAAAAAATTGCTGCAATGATAAAATGTAGTATATGGGGGTGTATTAATTGAAGAAGAGGTTTCCTATTAAGTTGTTATTATATTTTATCATTTCATTTTTGATTATTTCTATTATACATATAAGCTTCAATGCAACTGTTATAGCGAGACAACCATCACCTAATTGGAGTAGAGGATTTCAAGTTGCTACAGAACCTTTTACAAGAGATGTAATTGCAGATATAACAGAAGAAGGAGATATAGTTATTTTAACTCCTGTTAAAGAAGGGAAGGACGCATTAAATATAATTAAGTTAAACAAAGATATGGAAAAAGTAGATGAGTATACAGCTAGTATAGAAAAATTTAATATAAACCAGATTAGTTTAAATGATGTACTTTTTGTGAAAGGAAGACTATACTGGCGAGACAACAAAGAGAACATATTATATACATCTGTTTTAGATTATGAAAATAAGAAATTTACAGAGGTAAAAATACTTCAAGAAAATGTTTTGGATTTTGATGTAACTGACAATGGTGCTTTTTTAGCAGTTGTATTTTTTGATAATAAAGTTAGCTTATATGAAAATGTTCAGGGAAAATATAATGAATGTATTAGTCCAAGTATGTTAGATAATGTACAGATAGTTAATATAAAATTCCATAACGATGTAGTATATTTACAGCTAGCTGTATATAATAATGAAAATATGAAGAAGGAAGTTTATATTTCTGAATACAAGGATAATAGGTGGAGTGAACCAATTTACATGACATCTCTAATCGAAGTGAAAAATTATATAAAAGATATGGAACTTGCTATAGATAAGGATTATATCTATTCTATTTCTTCTGTTCAAGGTGATGATAAAACTACATTTACTTATATAATTAATGGATATAATAGGCAAACAAAAGAACTGTTTCCAGAAAGTAAAGCTAAATGGGCTATTGATTTAAAGGTTCAAGAATTTTCGAGCATACCTGTTATGTTTGATAGTGATGATGTAGGAGTTACGATATTTACTACTGCACCTAACAATTTAGATATAAGAGTTGACAATTCAAATGTAATAAAACTTAAGCTTACAAGGGAAGGATTTGAAGAAGCTGAACTAGTATCAAATACCAAAAAATGGTCTAATCAAGTAGCTGTTTTGAGAAATAATAATACTGACTATGTATTTTGGAAAGAATCAGGTGGTTTTGGTTCAACCATAATTATGGGAACAAGTAATAATTACAATGTAATAAGCAGATATGCTAATATAACAGCAGAAGACGTAAAAATGGCAGTTCAAGAGGAAATACCATACCTTTTTAATCTTATAATAGTATTAGTTGGTGCTAGACTCTTTAATGCATTTCCTGCAATTATTTGGCTATTATGCATGTTTATGATGTATAATAAAATAGAAAAAAGGTATTATTTTTATCTATTTATTGGCATGGGAATTTACTTAGTGTCCCAAGTTATTTCTATGGATTTTTACTATAGTAAATCTTATCTGATGCCAGAACTATTAACTATAAATAGTGTAAAATATTTGATACCTTTTGTATTTGCAATATTGGCAGCTTTGTTTGCATTTTTATATAAAAAAGAATCTGATGAGCCACAAAGCTATAAGGTTTATACAGTATATTTAGTTTATTTCCATATTATGATAAATTATTTATTTATACCATTTTTGTTTTAGAAACACTAACTAAGTTAGTGTTTTTCTATCTTGTCTAAAATGAAAATTAGGTATAAAATATAGTGGATTAAATTTATGGGAGTGAGATAATGAACTACAGAGAAGCTATTGAATACATACATGGGACAAAGAAATTTGGAAGCAAACTTGGCCTTAACAATATAAGAACATTATTAGATTTATTAGGGAACCCACACAATGAACTTAATTTTATTCATGTAGCTGGGACTAATGGTAAAGGTTCTACATGTTCATTTATTTCAAATGTTCTTATTGAGGGTGGATATAAGGTAGGACTATTTACTTCACCTTATTTAGAAACTTTTAATGAAAGGATAAGAATAAATAATCAAGATATAGACAACGATAGCTTAGCAAAAATAACATTTAAAGTAAAAGAGAAAGTTGATGAAATGCTTGACAAAGGTATGGCACATCCTACTGAATTTGAGATAGTAACAGCAATAGCTATGGAATACTACAAACAAGAAAAGGTTGATTTTGTAGTTCTTGAAGTAGGGCTTGGAGGTAGATATGATTCTACAAATGTTATTGAAAGTTCAGCAGCTTCTGTCATTACAACAATTTCAATGGATCATACGGACATATTAGGTGATACTATTGGTAAAATTGCCTATGAAAAGGCAGGGATAATTAAAGATAATGGTCTTGTAATTTGCTACCCACAAGAAGATGAAGCACAGGAAGTTATAGAAAAAGTGGCGAAAGAGAAAAATGCAAGACTCATTAAAGTACCTACAAATAAGCTGCAGGTTTTAGAGATTAATGAATTTGGAAGTAAGTTTAATTTTGAATTTGATGATATTAAGATGACTGATGTTGAAATAGAACTTATAGGTGCACATCAAACTCAAAATGCAGCTACTGCTCTTACTACAATATTAGCTCTTAGAAAAGAAGGAATAGTGTCCATATCTGATGAAGCTATTAGAAAAGGTTTAAAAGGTGCAAAGTGGAATGGACGTCTTGAAGTTCTTAAAAGAAAACCAACTTTCTTGATAGATGGTGCTCATAATATTCAGGGAATACAGGCTTTAAAAAAGACTTTAAAAGATATATTTAAATATGACAAGCTTATATTAGGTATAGGCATACTAGCAGATAAAGATGTAGAACATATGATTAAAGAGATTGCTCCTATAGCAGACAAAATAATAGTAACAGAAGCTAATATCTTTAGAGCATTAAAAGCGGATGATTTAGCAGCAAAGATAGTAAAGTATAATAATAATGTTGTTATAGAAAGTAATATAGAAAAAGCAGTTCAAAAATCTTTTGAAATGGCAGATGAAAATGACCTCATAGTATTTTCTGGATCTTTATATCTAATTGGTGATGTTAGGACCATAGTAAAGAATATGAAATAATTATATTTTCTCTATCTAATGAATAGAATAATATTACTCTATTCATTAGGAGGGATATGTAATTATACTGAGATTTAGACAATACAAAAGATTAACTGACAAAGAATTGGTTATGAAGACACTGGATATAATAAATAGGGTAAAGCATATGTCTTACGAAAGTGATAAAGATATGTACATGTCTCAAATTACTATACTGGATGAGTTGATAAAAGAAATGAAAATAAGGAAAATAAAATTAGAAAAAAGTATTATGATAAGAAATATTTTTTATACTTAAAAGCGGCGAACTTTTTTCGCCGCTTTACCATTAGCAATGATTATATGAGCTATGCGATTTTTTAAAAATATGGTGATTAATCATATAACATTTAAAGAACAGTATTCTATATGCTTTGCTGAGTATTTGTATTAATATACTCTATATTTGCAATCTCAACTAAAATATCTCTTAATTTTTTTACTGCATATTCATAAAATTTCTTTCCTTTCTCTGCTGTTGCATAAGAAGGAGCTCCGATTATGCCGCTTTTAGTGACATCAGAAGTTTTCCACCCTGTAATGTATGGACCTAATATTGTATAATTATAATTATCCAAGTTTTTATTAGGATCTTCATCAACTGCTAGCTCCATATGTACTGTTTCAGGTCTAGCATTGAGCATTAATGATGTTTCAAGCTCACAAGCATGAAAAACTCCATATTTTCCAGATTCTTTTAATTCTTCAAGAGCTTCACTCCAAAAAGGTGTAAACCACCAATCAAATACAAATACTTCAATACCAAGTTCAATTCTCAAATCACGGCTTATCATATTTAGCATATCAGTATTTCCGCCATGGCTGTTAAAAAGCAATAATTTCTTAAATCCACTTAAAGCGATACTTTTTGCAATATCAAATATAAGAGAATAGTATGTTGTTGTTGAAAATGTTATAGTTCCTGGAAATCCGATATGTTCATTGCTTTTACCTACTTGCAATAAAGGTGCAAAAACAATATTATATCCTTCAATGTCTATTTCCCTAATTATCTTATCAATTAGTGATTGGAGGATAATAGTGTCTGTACCTACAGGTAAATGAGGACCATGTTGCTCAATAGAAGCAAGAGGCAGTATGACTAAACTTTTTTTCTTATCTAACTTTCCAATTTCATTACTTGTTAAGTTTTCCCACTTATACATCATAATAAACTCCCCCTTTAAATTATTATTTTCGCAAAATACTTTTATTTAGTTAAAAGAATTGCTTTTGTGTTATCAAAAAATTATTATTTGCTGTTAAGTATTATTTTAAATGGTTCTATTAATCATAAAATTATTGCAATTTCATAAAAGTAAAATTATTTAGTAACATAATGATATTTTATGCTTGTATTAACTTCATATTATTTTAATATATTTAGGGTGTCAATATCTAAATTTTCTAAATATTAAGATTATCTTTTCGTGGTTAATTATTTGACATTTTTGGCGATATTTACACTAAATTTTAATTTATTCGAAAAGTATTATAATAAATAGTAATTTATAAAATATATATAAATTTAAGAAAATTTAACCAACGATTATTGACAACGTTTGCACGTTGGTATATATTTAAAATAAATACTAAAACGTTTTAGAAAGAGGTTAATATGAAAGTAACAATTAAAGATGTAGCAAAAAAAGCAGGAGTTTCTGTAACAACCGTATCATTCGTCTTAAATGGACGATTGAGAGAGGTGAGTGAAGAAACTGCAAAAACTGTATTAAAGACAGTGAAAGAATTAGGATATGTGCCTAATACTAGAGCGCGAAATCTACAGAGACAAAGAAGTGGATTTATAGCACTGTTAGTTCCAGATTTAGCAAATCCATTTTATACTGCATTAGCCCAAGCCATTATGATGGAATTAGAGGACAGCGAGTTTTTGTTGGCATTAATTAACAGCTCAGGCAGGCTAACAAGTGAGGAAAACATATATAAATTATTTGCAAGTAATACATTTGATGGAGGACTAATTGTTTCAAAAAAATTTGACTTAGAAAAATATTATCCTAATTTAATCAATACTATGCCATTTGTACTTTTAGATGAATCAGTTGATAATGAAGATATTTATGTGGTAACAGGAAATAACATAAAAGGAGGTGTTCTTGCAGCGGAGCATTTAATCGAAATGGGGCATACAAGGCTTGCTTGTATTACAGGGCCAAATGATTCGCCTAACTCAAATAAAAGACTAAAGGGCTTTCTTGATGAATGTGCTAAGTCTGGTATTGAAGTAGACAAAGAAAATATTTTAGAAGGTGACTATACATTTGAAAGTGGCTATTCTAGTGCTATGGAATTAATTAAGAGGCAGAATGACATAACTGCAGTCTTTTGCTTTAATGACTTAATGGCTCTAGGAGCAATGAGAGCATTTAGAGAAATGAAAATTTCAATTCCAGACGATATTTCAATTATTGGATATGATAACTCCTTGTATGCACAAACATCATATGAAAGCTTAACTTCTATTGACCAGTGTGTTCAAGACATTGGTAAAAAAGCTATACATATACTGCTTAATATGATTGAAAAGAAAGACATAAAAGCAAAAAAAATATTTATAGAACCACATTTAGTTAAAAGAGATACTGTTAAAAGGAGGATAATATGATAGACAAAATACCAACACCTCATATTGAGGCAAAGAGTCCAGATGAAATAGCAAATACAGTATTAATGCCTGGGGACCCTTTAAGGGCTAAGTTCATAGCTGAAACCTATTTAGATAATGTTACTCAATTTAACAGAGTTCGTGGTATGTTAGGTTACACAGGATTTTATAAAGGAAAAAGAGTTTCAGTAATGGGTTCAGGAATGGGCATACCTTCTGCGATGATTTACTATTACGAATTATTTAAGTTTTATGAGGTAGAAACTATAATTAGGATTGGAACTGCGGGAAGTTTACAGCCTTACGTAAAAATGAATGATATAGTTTTAGCTATTACATCAAGTACAGATTCATCTATTAATAGGGGAGAGTTTGGCAGATTTAACTATTGTCCTACTGTAGATTTTGAACTTTTATTATCAGCATACAATAAAGCAAAGGAGATGGGAATTGTTACACACGTTGGAATGGTTGTATGCGGTGACCAATTCTATGATACTAGCAGTAGTCAAGAAGCTATTAAAAAGTTCAAAGAGTATGGTGCAATTGCTGCAGATATGGAATCTGCTGGACTATATACTGTTGCAAATCGTTTGGGGAAAAGAGCACTTGCTATGTTCACAATAAGTGATGATGAACACACAGATTCTAAAGCTACAGCTAAGATGCGTGAACAAGGCTATACTCAAATGATGGAATTAGCGCTAGAAATAGCGCCAGAATAAAAAAGCAAAAAGGGAGAGGGGAAGTAAAATGAAAAAAAGTAATAAGTTATTAGCTTTAATACTTGTTACAATAATGTTATTTAGTTTATCAGCTTGCAGCAATGGAGGTAAAAGTGATGGAGATAAGACACGAATAGCATTACTTTTATCTGGAAATCTTGGAGACATGTCTTTCCTTGATTCAGCAAAGAAAGGTACAGACGAAATTCTTGCAAAATACGATAATGTAGAAGTTCGTGTTGTTGAAATGGGTTCAGACTCTACAAAATATGAAACTAATGTTCTTGATTTTTCAGATGATGGCTATGACATTATAATTGGTTCAGGCTGGCAATTACAAGAGCCATTCCAGAATGTTGCAGAAAAATACCCAGATATTACTTATATTTTATTTGACGCATCAGTTGACTATGAAAAGTCAGAATATAAAAATGTATATTCAATTAATTATAAGGTTAATGAAGCATCATATTTAGCAGGTATTCTTGCAGCTGGACTTTCAAAAACTGGAGTTATTGGTTTTCTAGGTGGACAAGATGGTCCAGGTATAAATGACTTCCTTGTAGGATACATTGAAGGTGCAAAATCTCTGAATGAAAACATAAAGGTTATTGTTGGTTATATTGGAAGCTTTTCTGATAGTCCAAGGGCTAAAGAGATGGCCTTAGCTCAATACAATCAGGGTGCAGATATAATATTTACTGCAGCAGGAGCATCTGGTATTGGAACACTTGAAGCAGCAGCATCTCAAGGGAAATATGCTATAGGAGTTGACTCTGACCAAGCATTATTATTTGAAGAATCAAATCCAGCTATTTCTAATTCAATCCCAGCATCAACTCTAAAAAATATTGATAAGACTTTAGTACGTGCTTACGATTTATACGTCAACAAAAAATTACCAGTTGGACAAGCAGAAACTTTAGGATTAGAGGATGACGCTGTTTCTTTGACAGATAATAAGTATTATGAAAAGCTTGTTCCAGACGATCTTAAAGAAAAAATAAAATCTGCAGAACAAGATATAATTGCTGGAAAGATAAAAGTATCTACTGCATATGGAATGTCAAATGAAGATTTACATTCATTAATTGAGTCTGTAAGGCCATAGCTAAAGTTGAGAGGTGAATTTTTTGACAAATAAAATATTAGAACTAAAGAATATTAGAAAAGTATATGATAATGGTGTTGTTGCTAATGATGGTATTGATTTAACTATATATGAGTCAGAAATTCACGCTATAGTCGGGGAAAATGGAGCAGGAAAATCAACACTTATGAATATTATATTTGGTGAAATAAAACCAACAGATGGAGAGATAATATTGCGAGGGGAACGAGTTTCTTTTAGTTCCCCTAAACAATCCATCGAAAAAGGAATAGGAATGGTACACCAGCATTTTAAACTGGTGGATTCCTTAACGGTTGCACATAATATTTTCTTGGGTATTGAGCCTAAAAAAGCGGGTTTTATAGACAAGGATAAAATGATTCAGATGACAAAAGAGCTTGCAGAAAAGTATAAGTTCAAAATAAAGCCTGAAGCATTAGTTAGAGATATTTCAGTAGGTGAAAAACAAAAGGTTGAAATCCTTAAAGCCTTAGCAAGAGGAGCAGAAATATTAATATTAGATGAACCAACAGCAGTCCTCACACCACAGGAAACAGAAGAGCTATTTGTTGAATTAAAAGCATTTAAAGATGCTGGACATTCGATAATTTTTATATCTCATAAGCTGAATGAGGTTAAATCTATATCAGATAGAATAACAGTAATACGCAAAGGAAAAACCATAGGTACTTTTTATAGTTCAGAAGTGTCTGAGTCAAAATTATCAAATCTCATGGTAGGACGTGAGGTAGTTAGAAGCTTTGATAAGTCACCAGTAAAAAAGGGTGAAGTTGTCTTAGATATTAAAAATCTTGGACTATATGATAATTTTGGGAAGAAAGTAATAAATAATTTGAATTTATCTTTAAATCGTGGTGTAATTCTGGGTGTTGCAGGAGTTGAAGGTAACGGGCAGAATGATTTGGTTAAGTGCATATGTGGCTTAAATAAAGAGTACAGTGGAGATATATTTATATGCAATAAAAACATAAGAAAACTAAGTATAAAAGGAATTCGAGAGTTAGGTGTTGCTTATATACCAGAAGATCGTATGACTGATGGAGTAGCACTAGATGCTAAAATATCAGAGAACCTAATTTCTACAAAGCTTAATAGCAAAGACTTAAAAAAGTTTAATCTCATAGATCAAAAAAAGATAGATGAACTAAGTGAAAGATTAGTTAATGATTATGGTATAAGTTGTGATTCTATTAATTCCACTGTAAGGATGCTTTCTGGTGGTAATATGCAAAAAGTTGTTGTCGCAAGAGAATTTTCGTCTAATCCAAACTTAGTAATAGTAAATCAACCAACTAGAGGTATTGATGTAGGTTCTGCAGAGTTTATTTATCGTAGGATTTTAAAAATGCGTGATAATGGTGCAGCAATACTTATGGTATCATCAGATCTTAATGAAATATTGGAGCTTTCAGATTCTGTGATTGTCATGTATGGCGGTGAAATAACAGCATACTTTGAAAATTCTACTCACCTAACAGAGACTGAACTAGGCTATTACATGTTGGGAATTAAAGACCAACGAAAAGACGGAGGTATACCATATGGAGTTGAATAGATTTAAGAAGAATATAGCAGTGATTCTATCTGTTGCATTAGCACTTTTGATTTCGTTTATTATCATTCTTTTTGTAAGTGATGAACCCTTAAACGCTTTAAAAGCTTTCATACTAGGACCTTTTTCAACAAGTAGAAGATTTGGAAATCTTATAGAAAAGACTATACCTCTAATATTTACTGGTTTAGCTGCAAGTGTAATGTTTCAAGCTAAGCAATTCAGTTTAATAGCTGATGGTGCTTTTGTTATCGGGGGACTAGTAGCAACAATATTGGCTTTGAAGCTAAACTTACCGCCAATCTTGACAATTCTCATTATATTTATTATGTCATCAATAGCTGGAGGAGCATGTGCACTGATTCCCGCATATTTAAAGTCAAGATGGAAAACAAATGAGTTCGTAGTATCTATGATGATGAACTCAATATTGCAGCTCTTTGCTTTGTACATATTGCTAAATGTAATTCGTGATCCAAACTCAGGTTTTGTAGCTTCCTTCTTAATACCTGAGAAATACCACTTACCTATTCTCATTCCAGGAACTAGAATTCATTTTGGATTGATAATTGCGCCAATCGTTACAATTTTAGCATATATTATGATTTATAAAACTAAG
>ENA-OWOZ01002046-OWOZ01002046.1-bioreactor-metagenome-genome-assembly--contig:-NODE-2046-length-16207-cov-3.626782_pt1 | contig 16207 bp, 20 predicted proteins | sample MGYA00238140_ERZ651804 | MGnify/ENA primary metagenome ERZ651804 (study PRJEB26910, sample SAMN07631232) | bioreactor metagenome | isolation source: Switchgrass digestor | place: USA: Dartmouth... | reverse complement strand
GAAGAAAAAAACTTTTATATGGTAGCTAAAGCTTTCGTTCAGTATCTGGAAGGTGAAAGAAACCTAGATAATAAAAGAACCGAAGAAGTTTGGGAAGAATGGTCAAAAAGAGGGATGGCTACTTCTAACATGGTTAAGAATTTAAAATTAATTAGAACATATCTTAAGAAATTTTGTTACGAAGTTGAAGAAAATTTAAATGAATATGAACTAAAGAAACTAAAAAAGCAGCTTATGAAATTTGATTATAAGCTAGTTGATGATTACACATTTAAAAAATTGATGAGGGATATAAACGATAATATCAGGTATATTGTATTAGAAAGGGACAAGTTTATAGACATCATAGAGGACATAGCTCAGGTTAGATGTGTAGGGTGTAAAGATAACTATCAAAACTGTGCAATTCATAAAGCACTAGAAGATATGAATGTTCCATATGGTGGTGAGCAGCCTAATTGTCCATATGCAGCAGACCTAAGTGAGTGCAGCGAAAATCAATTAGAAAACATTAATAATTTAAAGCTGCAGATTAAAAAGAAAAATAAATTTTATAAGGAGTGATTTCATATGGGAATAAATACATTTGAAGATTTAATTAAAGTTAATTTACCAGTAGAAATTATTAAGGATATAGAAAAAAAGAGTAACTGATTGGCTGGCTACTGGAGGAAATGAAGATGATCCATATGTAAGACAACAGCTTAAATATGCTGAAAATTTTTTGAGAACCACTAAGAGGTGACTTAAATGTTATTTTATGACTTTGAAGTTTTTAAGGAAGATTGGTTAGTTGTAATCAAAGATACATCTACTAGGACTACTCATAAGATACTTAATGATCCAGAAGCGCTGAAAAAATTATATGAAAAAAATAAGGATAATATTTGGATAGGTTTTAACTCAAGAGGGTACGATCAATTTATTTTAAAAGGAATATTATTAGGACTAAGTCCTCAAGCAATTAATAATCACATAGTAACAAATAATTTAAGCGGTTGGTCTTTTAGTAAAAGCTTTAATGAAATACAACTTTATAATTTTGATGTTATGACAGATAAATTTAGAGGACTTAAGGAACTCGAAGGATTTATGGGAAATGATATTAGAGAAACTACAGTTGATTTTAATATCAATAGGAAATTAACTCCTAAAGAAATTGAAGAAGTATTCTTCTATTGTAATCATGATGTTGAACAAGCTATGCAAGTTTTTATTAATAGAAAAGAAGAATTTGAAAGCCAAATAAATTTAATAAAAACTTTCAAATTACCACTTAAATATATTAATAAGACTAAAGCTCAATTAAGTGCAATAATACTTGAAGCAACTAAACAAGAACATAATGATGAGTTTGATATAGAAATAGTAAATACAATAAAAATAGAAAAATACAAGGATATCAAGAGGTGGTATGAAAATAAATTAAATTATAACTATTCTAAATCTCTTGAAGTAAAAGTTGCCGGTGTATCTCATGTATTCGGTTGGGGTGGATTACACGGTGCTAGAACTCAATATCAAGGAGAAGGAATATTTATAAATTCAGATGTTACCAGTTTTTATCCTAGTTTAATGATTGAATATAATTTTTTATCCAGAAATGTAAAACACCCTAAAAAATTTAAAGAAATTTATGACATGAGAGTTCAACTAAAAAGAGAAGGAAAAAAGAAGGAGCAGCAACCTTATAAAATTGTCCTTAACTCAACCTATGGAGCAAGTAAGGACCAATACAATAGTTTATATGATCCTAGACAAGCTAATAATGTTTGTGTTAATGGACAATTAATGTTACTAGATTTAATTGAAAAAGTCGAAATGAATATTCCAGGAGCATTATTAATTCAAGCTAATACTGATGGTGTAATGTTTAAATTACCAAATAAAGAGGCTATTGAATTATATAAAAAGGTAACAGAAGAATGGTCCAATAGAACTAAAATGGGACTTGAACATGATCTAATTAAGAAGGTAATCCAAAAAGATGTAAATAATTATTTGATAGTTATGGAGAATGGAAAAGTTAAATCAAAAGGAGCTTATGTTAAAGAATTAAGCAAATTAGATAATGATTTACCAATAGTAAATAAAGCTCTTAAAGATTATTTTATTTATGGAATTCCAGTAGAAGAAACAATAAATAATGCAAAGTATTTAATTGAGTTTCAAAAGGTAATAAAAGCCTCTAGCAAATATAAATATTTAATGCATGGAAATGTAAAGATAAATGAAAAAGTATCAAGGGTATTTGCTTCAAAAGATTATTCTGATCCTGGAATATTTAAGGTGAAAAGTAATGGATCTATAGAAAAGGTTGCAGGAACTCCTGAAAGAGCGTTTATAGATAATTCGGATATTAACGGAAAAAGAATTCCTAGAAGACTAGATAAACAATGGTATATAGAAGTAGCAAGAAAAAGAATTGAGGATTTTATAGGTAATGGAATGGAGCAGATGAGATTATTTTAGTACAGGATTTGTAAATATAAAAAAATAATAAGAGGGTGATTTTCATTGAAATATGAAGGGTGTAAGTATTGTACGTGTGAGGATTGTCCAAACGAATGCAAGTGTTGTAAGGAATGTAATGAGGGCATAGATGGGATAGGTTGGTGTAAGGTTTATAGGGAATTTGAAGAAGAAAAACAATTAAGTTTATTAGAGTAATTTGTTATTATTGCGAAGGAGGAAAAAGATGTTAACCGTTAAAGAATTAAAAAATATATTAGAACAATGTAATGATGAAGACTATATATCTTTAGAGTATGTTGGTTACGGAAAAGAATTAGAACATGGAGATACTTTTGTCATAGACTTACAAGATATAGAGTTACTTAGAAATAGAATAAATATAGTTTTTAGTTAATACACATTTCAGATATATTAGGAATTAAGAAAAAAGGGGGGGGAAGATATGATTGCAGGAAGAGAAGATGTTTATGAGTTCTTGTACAAGAACGATAATAAATCAAAAGAAGATACAATTAATAAGATAGTTAAAAAATTTAAACTTAAAAAGAACGAAGCAGAAAAAGTTTATGAAGATTGGAAGAAAAACTACATGAAAGCTAAATTTATTAATAATTGAGGATTAATTCTATCTAAAAGTATAATCTTAAATAAGTTTATCGTAAATGAGGAAAGGAGAAATAATGAAACTAAGTGAAAAATACAAAATTAAATCTGATGAACTCAACATAACTTTATATGAAAAATATGAAGGCCGAGATAAAAATGGTAAAAGGAATGGAACATTTAAGTGGAGACCAATAGGTTATTACCCTAATATAGAAACTTTATTTAGAGTTTTAGTAGATAAGGAAATTAATGAAACAACAATGAAATCATTTGAAGACATCATTGAGAAGATAGCTGAGTTGAAAGAATTTAAAAAAGAGGTGATTTAATGTTGATTACCTTATGGATATTAACTGCAGTATTAATAATAATGTTTTTCAAAGGAGCTACTAAATATGATAAATAATTTATAAAAATTTGGTTGTTTTACATACCAAATTCAACGTTATTTGGTCGTTTTAAATACCAAATTTGATGTTTTTTGGGTAGTAAAACGACCAGATTTTTAGGAGGTGTAGTAATGTGTTTAAAGGATACCTTCCAACAAAAGGAAAAAAGCCTTTAGAAGAATATAAAGGTAGAAAAGAATTTTATACTCATCAATGGGCAAGAAAAAATTTTAAAGAGTATGCAGGTATTCTCGATGATAATCTAATTCAAATTGATATAGATGATACTAAACAAGCTGAAAAACTATACGAAATAATAAAAACTCTTGATATAAAATGTCATATGATTAAAACCGATAGAGGAAGGCACTTTTACTTTATAAATCCAGGTATAAAAAATAGAAAACAAGGGGTTTATAATGCACTCGGTTTAAAATGTGATATTGGATTAGGATCACAAAATGCAGTAATTCCAATAAAAATAGGAGATAAAACAAGAACTGTAAGACAAGTTGATGAACCTGATGTATTACCAGTATGGTTATATCCAATAAGTAAGAAATTTAGTATTGATTTCAGCAATATGGAAGAAGGTGATGGTCGTAACGAAACGTTATTTACTTACATTCTTACATTGCAACAGCAAGGAATGACAAAAAATGAAATTAGAGATGTTATAAGAATTATAAACAGATTTATACTTAAAGATCCTGTATCTGATAAAGAACTAGAAATAATTCTAAGAGATGAAGCTTTTTTGAAAGAAACATTCTATGTTAAAAATAAGCTGCAGTATGAAAAATTAGCCTTATATTTAATTAGAGAGCATTATGTAGTTAAAATAAATGATAATTTACACATTTATAAAAATGGCTATTATACAAGCAATACTGATGAAATTGAACGCACAATGTTACAGTACATTGTAAATTCCAATAGATCCAATCGTTCTGAAGTGTTAAGGTACTTAGAACTCAAAGCTCCAAGTGTAAGAATGGAAACACCTACTTTAGTGGCCTTTGAAAATGGAGTTTTTAATTTAGAAACCAAAGAATTAATGGAGTTTAGTCCAACATACAAAATTAAAAACAAAATTCCTGTAGTCTATAATCCAGGAGCTTATAGTGAAGTAATGGATAAAACTTTAGATAAAATATGCTGCAATGATAAAAAACTTAGATTACTTATAGAAGAAATGATTGGATACACACTATTTAGAAGAAATGAACTGGGGAAATGTTTTATATTAAGCGGTTCTGGAGCAAACGGGAAATCAACTTTACTTGATGTAATTAAAAGATTAATCGGTAAAGAAAATATATCAAGCGTAGCTCTTAATGAATTAAATGACAGATTTAAAACTTTTCAACTTGAAGGAAAGCTTGTAAATATAGGTGATGATATAAGTAGCGGTTACATTGAAGATAACTCAACTTTTAAAAAATTAGTTACTGGAGAAACAGTTAATGTAGAAAGAAAGGGCAAAGATCCTTTTGACTTTGAAAATTATAGCAAATTAATATTTAGCTGTAATGAAATGCCTAGAATTAATGACTTAAGTGATGGGCTTAAGCGGCGTTTAATATTCATTCCTTTTAACGCTAAGTTTAGTAAAAAGGACGCGGATTATGATCCGTTTATTATAGACAAGCTTATGACTGATGAGGCCTTAGAGTATTTACTACAATTAGCTTTAAAAGGTTTAGAAAGAGTTCTTTATAATAGAGAATTTACCTCTTCTGAAGCGGTTGAAGAAACTTGGAAAGAGTACGAAAAGCGAAATAATCCAATTATTCAGTTCATGGAAGAAGCAAAAATTGAGAATGAAAGCACTAAGGATGTTTATTTACAATACCAAACATACTGTAATGAAAATGGACTTAAATATTTATCAAGAATTGCTTTTAGTAGGGAAGTTTGTAGAAATGGTTATATTACAAAGCAAGTTAGGGTAAATGGAAAGAAAATATCAATGTTCATTAGGGAAGAAGGAATAAAGGAGAGCGAATAATAATGGGTAAATTAAGGAATGTGTTTTTATGCATAACAGGCGAGTATTTGAATAGTTCAACGATTTTATTTAGAAAGGTGTGAGTGAATTGTTTACAATTATTAGTTTTATTCAAAATATTTTATTACTAATATTGTGGTGAATTACATTTAAGAAAGAAAAAGATACCTATAAAAGAAGTATTCTAACATTTTTATTTATAATAGCACTTTACGTTATTTGAAATTATAGGAGGTACAAATGAGAGGATTTGAAAAAGTAAGTTACAGCGATAAAGATATTAAATTACCAATAAGAGCAACTAAAGGATCCAGTGGATATGACTTTTATGCAACTGAAGATTTGGTTATTCCACCTGGAGAAAAAGTATTTTTCCTAACAGATGTTAAAGCATATATGCAGCAAGATGAATGTTTACTTATAGATATTAGAAGTAGCATAGGTCATGAGAAAGATTTAATACTTACAACTACTATAGGGAATATAGATAGTGATTATTATAATAATCCAAAAAACGAAGGTAATATTGGAATAGGGCTTAGAAATTTAAAGAAAGCTTTTGACATAGTTATTCCTGATGATAATTCTACTTCAGTAATAATAAATAATGAGCATGTAGGATATTTACCAATAATTAAGGACCTTAGAAAAGAAAATACAGTAGTTATTAAGGCTGGAGAAAGAGTAGCTCAGGGAATATTCATAAAATATCTAACCGTTGATAATGATAAACCAAAATCAGGAATTAGAACTGGTGGATATGGTTCAACGAGTGTCTAAGATAGTATAGATACAGCAAGCACATAATTTCAACAGTTACAGTGGTTTGAGCCTAAGATGTGCCTAAGATGTTTTATTATTATCTTAGGCAGTAAATAGATTAGTAATAGCAACGGTTTGAATTAGTTTTGTCTAAGATGCCTAAGATAGAAAAAATTTCTTTTTAAGTATATAAGAAATATAAAATATATAAGTAATAATATATATAAAGAAAAATAATATATATCCTAGACACTTTTTTGTTTTTAAAAGTGACCGAAAGCTAGTAAATATCACATTTTTAAGTGTCTAAGATGCTTATGAAAGCGCCTAAGATGGAGGTGATAGTAATGAACAAATATAAAAAAGTTGAAAGTATGCTTTATAATTATAAAAATACAAAAGCTGAAATTAAGATATTAAAAAGAGATTTAGAGATTTTAGAGAATGATTATAAAGGGGCAAGCGCTATTAGTTATGATGAAAAAACTCAATCAACAAATGCATTTAATTCAACTGTAGAGAATGAAGTAATAAGGAGAGCTGAAAGGATCCAGCGATTAAGAAATAAAATTAGGCTTAAAGAAATTGAAATAGAAAATATAGATGATGCTCTTGAAACATTAAATCCAGATGATAAATTATTTGTAGTTGAAAGATATTTTAATAAGAGATCTAATAAGTATGTTGCAAGTTTACTTAATATTGCAGAACAGACAGCGTGTACGTATAAAAATAGAATAGTTAACTTATTAATTCCATTATTAGGGGATAGTTAATATTAAATTAATAATTATATAATAAGATATTAATGTGATATTAACTTTCAATAAAATTTACATGTTATACTTATAGTATGAAAAAATATTTAAAAAATGGACATCCGTAAAAGGGTGTCCTATTTTAATGTAAAGGAGGTTTATATATGAAAGAGATTAGCGAATTACAAAGTAAAGTTATTGATCAGATATTAGAAGGTAAGAAAATGACTGAGATTGCAAAAGATACTGGCATATATAGATCTCAATTATATAGATGGTTGAAAGATAAATCGTTCTCCGCTGAGCTTGAGACACGAAGAGCACAGCTTAGGAAATCAGCAAGTGATAAAATCACAGGCCAAGTAAATAGCTTGGTGGATAAAATGCTAGATCTTGCTGAAAATAGCACTGATAATAGGGTGAAATACAACGCTATAAAGTACTTATTAGATAGATGTCTTGGTACCCCAGTAACTGCTGGGAAACTTGATGATAACGCTACTGATGATAGTAATAAGAATGATACTAATAATTTAAAGTCAGAACTAGAAGAAATAAAGAAATTAACGGTTATAAAATAAAAAATATTATTGCGAATTTCGCTAAGGATTTATTTAGCGAAATAATAAAAATTAGATACAAAATACCTTTAAAGCATTGGTATTATTAGGTTATATAATTTCGTTATTATTGTTAATTCTGCTATCAAAAAAGCGAAATTATTATAGAAAGTTATATTTTTAGAGCAAAAGTTAACTATAGATAAACTATTTTAGCTGGTATGGGGGTACCTTCTAAAATGGAAATGGTCAAAACCCCGTCAGCCAGTTACACAATTTCTATAATATTTTTGAAAAGTCGAGATATACTGTTATTTTGCTCCACAAGGCTCTACAATATACAAGTATGACTTTATTAATATAAAATATCATTTAAACTAGCAAGTATCTTAAAAAGGCTGCTAGAGAGTTTTGCCCTCCTAAGGTTCCTAGTAGCTTTTTATTTTGAAATATTTGATAGATAAAACTATCTGGGCTTGTTTGAGCAAGCGAGGATTAAGTTAATTACCTTCGAGATTATGGGATTAATTTAACCCTTAAACATAGGCGTGAGTGCTAGGCCGTTGGTTACCAAGAATGCGCTAAAATCTCATAAAAATATTAAAATAAATTCCTTGTAGTGATATAATAGTCTTAATAGAATAAGGAGGTTAAATTATGAAAATAGGAATGAGAAAACCTTCACTAAAGAAAAGTATTAAGGCTAGAACTACTGGAAAAGCAAAAAGGGCCATTAAAAAAGCTGTAATACCCGGTTATGGAAAGAAAGGTACAGGGTGGCTGAAGGATCCTAAAAAAGCTGCTTATAATAAAGTTTATAAAAAGACAACTTTTAGCATATTTGATTTATTTAAATAACTAAAATTGATTATAGGAACTCTCAAATGCGAGGGTTCTTTTTATTTATACAAAAAAATGGAGATTGAAATATGGATTGTAAAGAAATATCTCAAAATAAGAACTTAATACAAATAAAAATAGAAGTGGATTCAATTAAAATAGATAAAACTTTGGAAAAAGCAAAAGAAGTATTAGAAAAAATACCCAAGTTATTTTCTGATATTAAGGAGTTAAATAAATTAACTGAGGTAATAAGTAGAATGAGTCGAGAAGATAAGAAACATTGGTTTAAAAACAATAAAAAGTCTTAAATCGCTAGGATAAAATAAATCTATTATTCATGGAGTGTGGTGAGAATAGTGAGTAAAAGAAAATATGTATTTCTTAGCAACTGGGATAGACATAAGTTAAAGTGTGCTTGTTTGTTTCACAATCCATGCTGCTCTGATGTTCCAAAGGAATGTGAAGAAATAGAGCTCACTTTAAATCCTTATGATGATATAGAAACTTGCATGAGGGCTAGGAGATATAAGAGAAATTCTAGGGGAGCATTGGAACAGTATTAAATAGAGAGGGTGATAAAGCTTGAAAATACCATTTAATTTTCCTAGTGATGAAGCTCGTAATAAATGGTTGCTTTATCACTACTTAAAAAAATCTTACATTGACATAGGTATTCCTGAAGATAGAGCTGAGGAATTAACAGATAAAAGAATGATAGAAAACTCTAATAATTTGTTTGGTTACCATGGTCTTGCATGGCAGCTAGGACAAATTTCATTAGAGTTTTTTTGTATGTATTTTTTACAGGATATATATTTACCTAAGGAAGATAATGCAGCAGCTCCAATAGCAGAAGTACATGAAGAATTGTGGAAGGATATACAAGAAAGTATCATAGGTGATGGCCCTGAACAATTAGGAAGGGTATTCCCAAGGGGTACCGGTAAATCAGCATTTGGTACTTTAGGACCTACTTGTTGGGCTGTTGCCTATAAACATAAAACATACACACTTATTTGCTCCGATATAGGAAGCACTGCTGAAAAGTTTATAAAAGACATAAAAGATAATATGATAGAAAATACCTATATTGAAAGTGCCTTTGGAAAGGTACTTGACGATAAAAATAGGGATTTTATCTGCAATGCAACTCAACTAGAGTTTACGAATCGAACATTTGTTGAAGCAATTTCTTCAACTTCTCCTATGAGAGGGCGTAAATATAGAAATACTCGTCCTGATTTAATAATATTGGATGACTATCAATCTGAAGATGATGTTAGAACTGAAGAGGCCAGGGAAAAGAAATGGAAGAGGTATTCTGATGATGTTAAGTTTGCTAAGCAAAGACCAGTGAGGAGAAATAATAAAGTAATTAAAAAAGGTACTGTTCTTATGGCTTGGGGAACTCAGCAGCATAAAGAATGTTTCTACAGTAGATTAATAAAAACACCTACTTGGACTTTTAAAAAAGAAAGAGGTGTTTTGGTAGATGATGTTGATGAGTATTTTAATTCAGGTCTATGGTTAGAATTTAAAAAAATCTTAAATAACTATAAAAATGAAAATCGCTTAGAAGACGCTAAAGAATTCTATTATCAACATCAAGAAGAAATGCAGTTCCCTACTCTATGGAGTGAATTTTGGGATTGTTTAGAATTAGCATTAGACTATTTTGAAAATCCTAATTCCTTCAAGCAAGAAGTTCAAGGTGATGTTGATAGTATAGGGGAGAAATGGTTTAAGACAATTAGAACTGAAAATAGAGAAGAAATTGAAAATCATAATTTTATTAAGACAATGTTAATAGTGGATCCAGCGGCAGGTGGAGGTCGTAAAAATGACTATAGTGCATATATGGTAGGTTCAGTTGCAGATAATTCGCTAAAATATTGCAGAAAAGGTGAGTTAGCTAAGATTAATGCCAGAAAAGAATTTGATAAGTATGTAGATCATATTATTGAATTGCTTTTAGAATATGAAGATATAACTCATGTATGTATTGAAAAAAATACTTTCAATGGTGCTGATGCTAATCAACTTGAAAAGAAATTAAAAGAACATCCTATTTTAAAACATAGAAAGATAATTATTATAAATGAAACTCAAAGAAAAAATAAAGATGATAAGATTTCTACTATAATTCCTTACGTAAATCGTGGGGAATTTATTTTTTGCAGTGAAGATGAGGAGTTTATAAATCAAATTATGGATTTTGCTGGTCAAAAATACAGCCCTCATGATGATGCTCCAGATGTTGCTGCAGAATTTTGGATAAGGATAGATCAGATTAAAATTCCAGCTAGCCTCAATTTTATAAGTAGAGGTAGCTTATTTTAGAAAGGAGGGAGAGAATGAATTTTATTGAGAAAAATAAAGAACTTCTAAGTAATATTAAAGCAGATTATGAAAGCAGAAAAATAATTTATGATAAAATTTATGATTATTGTGTTACTGGAAAAAGTGATGGCTATAGGGAATATAAAAATAATCCAAAAAGAAGTAATTTAAAAGTTAGAACTAATTTTATTAAGAAGTTTATTAAAGAAGAGGTGTCTTACCTTTTATCTAATAAACCGACTTATATAAGTAAGAGTGATAATTCTGAAGAAATTGAATTTGTTAATTTCAAATTATCACATTGGAATAAAAATCACGATAAAATGCTACTTAGAGATATGTTATCTTATGGTAGTGTATTTGAATTATATTATACTTCCAAAATAGGAGAAGAACTATTGTTTAATGCTAAGATAGTTAGTCCTAGAGATGGATATTTATATACTGATGATTTTGGGAATGCTACTATGTTTTTGAGATTTTTCAAAAAGAAATTTGATACCAAACAGTATATAGATATTTATACACCAGATCTTATATATCATGTTGATGATAGTTTTTCAGAAGTAGCTAAGCCTACTGAAAATATATTTAGAGAAGTTCCTGTAAAAGCTGGCTATGTAAGTGCCTATAAAGAACATGATACATTATTTAATGAATTGAAAGACTTACAGGATGCTTATGAAACTAATTTAAGTGATATAGTTAATGAAATCTCTGATTATAGACTAGCTTATTTGATTATGCTTGGGTGTAATGTAGATTATAAAACTAAAGACGAATATGGTAAGACACAGTTAGATTATATGAAGGAAAAAGGTATTATTAATGCTAATGAAAAAGATGTGGTAATAAAATTCTTGACTAAAGATATTAATGATACCTTTGTACAAAATACTTTAGATACAATTAAAAAAAATATCTATGAGATTAGCAATCATATAGATACTAACGAAAAACTTCAAAGTAATACATCCGGAAGTGCTTTAAGAAATAGATTAATAGGTCTAGAGCAGCGTGTAAGAGATAGTGAAGGATCTATGAAAAATATAATTCAAGGTCGAATGTATTTCTTATTTAAGCTGTTTAATGAGGTTGAAAATAAAAATTATGATTATAGGGACGTATCAGTTAAGTTTACATTGAATATTCCTCAAGATGATTTATTGATGGCTCAAACTCTAAGTCAGTTTGGAATAGGTGAAAATATTTCTCTAAAGACAGCTTTAGCTCAATTAAGTTTTGTTAATAATCCTGATAGGGAAATAAAATTGCTAGAAGACTACAAGAAAAGCCACGAAATAGATCTAGATAGGTTTGGTGATGAAGTTGACTAAGGAAGAGTTATTTATAGAAAGCTTATATAAATTCGCTGAGGAGCAGTTAAAGAAAGTATATAAATTAAAGAAAGTTAATAGAGATAAAATTCTTCAGGAAATAGCTAATATTTTGCTTACCTATACCATAGCAAATGATGTCATGGTTATGGACAAGGCAAGTAGAGATAAAGAGTATAAAAAATTATCTGAGTTGATAATTGATATTTCTAGAGGTGATGCTATTTCTCAAGAGAAAATTATTGAAGAAATTTTATCTACAGTTGTTAAAGAAACCTTTAGTTTTTACCACTATAATGAAGGGCTTAAGGATGTTAAGAAAATTGTAGATGCTAATTTTAAAGGAAAACATTTTAGCGAACGTGTGTGGACCAATGAAAAAGAAGTTGCCAATCACTTACATAGAAAAGTAAATGATTTTCTAAAAGGTAAGGTAAATGTTAATCAAATTAGAAAAGATATTGAGAAAACATTTAATACTAGTGCTTATAACAGTAAAAGGCTAGTAGAAACAGAGGTGTCCAGATGCTCCAGCAGTGCTTTTGATAGGTATTGCAAAGAAGTAGGAGTAAAAAAAGTTAAATACAATGCTACTTTAGATAATAAATTATGTGATGACTGTGGCCAGTATCACGATAAAGAGTTTAATCTTAAAGATAAGATAGAATTGCCAAGGCATCCTTGTTGTCGCTGTTTCTACACCATCGAGGAATGATTAGGAGGATTTAATTATGAAAAAATTATTTATATCACAGCCCATGAGAGGTCTTACGGATGAAGAAATTTTAAATACTAGAGAAGAAATTCGTATGAAAGCAGAAAAAATTATAGGAGAACCAGTTGAGTTAATAGATTCATTTATTAGCGATTATCCTGGTGAAATTAATAAACACATTCCAGTTTGGTATTTAGGTAAATCAATACAACTTCTTTCACAAGCTGATGTCGCATATTTCGGAGGAGATTGGAGAAATGCAAGAGGTTGTAAAATTGAACATGAAATTGCTAAAGAATATGGAATAGATAGACTGGAAGATTAGAGGAGGAAAATTATATGAATGAAAAAGAGTTTTTAGAATGGTGCAAACAAGAGGTGTGTGACTATACTAATAGGCATTTAGATAAAACAGATAAAAAGGAAATTACAACAGATGATGTATTTATGGTGTGGTGCTGTAAAACGCTACAAAATAACAAAGCGCTACTTAGTACAACTCTATTTGACGGAATGTATTATGAGTGTACATACAATGGAGATAAGAAAGAAATGTATATAGATGCTTATAAGAAATGGGAAACTATAAAGTTAAAAGAAACAATTAAGTCTTAGAAAATCTAAGGCTTTTTATTTTGCCCTTAGCATGGTTTAAACTGCTATAAAATCGTCTTGTGTGCTTAGTGTGTGCAAGGGGATGAATATAATTGCTAAATAAAATAAATTGTGTCACAAGGCTCATAGAGGTTTGTGGGATAAGGAGGAAAGATATGTTAAAGAAAGATTTATTAAAATTAATAGAAAATATTGAAGATGAAGCTTCAGTTGATGAGGTTTTATCAAAAAGTGATTTTGCAAAGTCACTTTTACAAAGTGGCCTAACTTTAAATGCATTTAAAGAAAAAATGAATGAACCAGAGTTCAAGTCTTTTCTGGATTCTATAAAGGATAAGCATTTTGAAAAGGCTTTGGAAACTTGGAAGTCAAATAATTTACAAACAATTATTAATGATGAAGTTCTTAAGGCTACAGGTAAGAAGAAAACGCCAGAGCAATTGAAAATTGAAGAGTTAGAAAAGAGAATGTTAGAAAGTGAAGCAAAAGCTAAAAAAGCTGAAAGGATAGCGAAGTATAAAGATGTACTTGCTGAAAAGAAAATTCCTATGGAAATGATAGAATACTTTCTAACAGACGATGATGAAACAACAATGACTAGAATTGATAATTTTAAAACTTTTGTTGACGATATTGTTAATACAAGTGTAAAAGAAAAAATTGCTAGCGGCAGTTATACACCTCCGGGGGAAAATGGATCTGGTGATTTTACTGTAGATGATATTGCAAAAATGATGATGTAAAAATAAAAATTTAAGTAAAAAGGAGAATGATATTATGGCAAATACAATTCAATATGCAACTTTATTTCAACAAGCTTTAGATAAAGCCGCAGTAGCTAAATTAACATCAGGATGGATGGACGCTAATGCTGGACAAGTTATTTATAATGGTGGAAAGGAAGTAAAGATTCCTAAAATTAATATGGATGGATTAGGGGATTATTCAAGAGCTAATGGTTTCACACAAGGTTCAATAACTCTTGAATATGAAACTAAGACAATGACACAAGATAGAGGAAGAACATTCATGTTAGATTCTATGGATGTTAATGAATCTAATTTTGTAGCTAATGCAACTAATGTAATGGGACAATTCCAAGCTACTAAAGTAGTACCTGAAATTGATGCTTATAGATATTCAAAAATTGCTAGCTTAGCTATAGCTGGAAATGTAGCAACAGGTGGAAACACAATTACTGAAGAAAATGTATTAGAACTTTTAAAGGCAGACATAACTGCAATAGAAGATATTGTTGGTGATATTCCACTAGTAATAACTATGGCAACTCCTATAGCTGCGTTATTAGATCAAAGTGAAAAAATAAGCAAAAGATTAGATGTTACTGAATTTACTAAGGGTGATGTTACTACTAAAGTAAAATCATTTGATGGACATCCAATAATAAAAGTTCCAAGTGCAAGAATGAAAACTGCTTATGTATTCTATGATGGTAAAACAGCTGGACAAACTGCAGGTGGTTTTACAGCAGCTGAAGGAGCTAAAAATATTAACTGGATAATTACTCCAATGTATGCTCCAATTGCAGTTAATAAGACTGATAAGATTAGAATATTTGATCCAAATACTAATCAAGATGCTGATGCATGGAAGTTAGATTATAGAAAATATCATGATTTATGGATAATGGATGAAGCATTAAAACTTTGCAGAGTAAATATTAAAGAAGCTTTAGAATAGGACTAGGTATTTTGCCTAGCCCTTTTTCTTTATATGAAAGGAGATGTTAGTATGGAATTTAAATATAAGTTAAAGAGAATGAATGTTGTAAAAGTTACAAATGAAGAAGAGGTTAAAGATAAACTTATTGCACAAGGATATGAGTTAATAGAGAAGAAAAAGAAAGAAGAAAAACCTAAGAAGTAGGTGTTTATATGGAAATATCTATTGAGCAAAAAAAGGCTATAGCAGTTATAAAAAATTATTTAAATGTAGATTGGGAAGATGAGTACATTTTAACTAAATATGATTTTGTAATAGAGCAATTAATAGAGAATAGTAAAATGGCTGCAAATGCTAGTATAAAATCTATATCTGAAGGTAATCAATCAATTTCTTATAAAGATAATTCAGGACCGTGGACTATAACTGATGATATTAAAGCTATGTTACCTAAGCCTTATATAAAAATGTTCTATTAGAGGTGATGCTATGGCAGTATTAATAAAAAATGCAGATATAACCGTGTATAACAAGTATTATGATTTAGCTAGTGATACCTATAAGTATAAAAGAACAGTTGTAAAGGGTGTTAACTGGCAGAGTAAAAGGAATGGAACTGTTAGCGATAAAGGTTTATTACTGGCAGATAGCACACTTATATTTATAGATAAGTTGGATAATTATGTTAGTCCTAAAAGATTTGCTAAGCTCCAGCCTATAGAAAGGGAGAGATATTTCACATTTGCTCCAGGAGATAAAATTGTTAAAGGTGAAGTTGAGTTTGAGGTTATAGGAGTAAAACCTTATAGAATTGCTGACTTGGAGAATGAATTTGACCATGTAATTGATATAAAATCTGTGACTGAGTTGTCGGACCATTTTGAAGTTGAAGGTGTATAGTTATGGCTGCTAGAGTAAGAATTAAGATGGATGATACAGGGAGAATACTCTTGAAAAGAGCTTTAAATAAAGACGGTCAAGCACAAGAAAAATTCACAAAAGAATGTGCTAAGTGGATGAATAACTATGTTCCTTTTCAAAGTGGTAGACTTAAAGATATGATGGTTGAGATAAAAACAAGCAAGGTTATATATAATGCTCCGTATGCAAAAA
>ENA-OWOZ01002045-OWOZ01002045.1-bioreactor-metagenome-genome-assembly--contig:-NODE-2045-length-16220-cov-47.631048_pt1 | contig 16220 bp, 14 predicted proteins | sample MGYA00238140_ERZ651804 | MGnify/ENA primary metagenome ERZ651804 (study PRJEB26910, sample SAMN07631232) | bioreactor metagenome | isolation source: Switchgrass digestor | place: USA: Dartmouth... | reverse complement strand
TATATATCTGCTGAACATCAAAAACAAAATGACTGTCAGTCTGTCTTGTCCACTATTCAATTTTCATAAAATATATCGATATTTTTTATAATGTAACCTTATTACATCAAAATTGCCTAAACAAAAAAGCCTATGTGGAGTCGTCAATTATGTTAGTAAAGCGACTACCAACAGCCATTTCGTTTTTCATGTTCTGCATTGTCGTTCACCTCCTTCACTTTCAATTTAGATTAAGCAAGAATACATTTGATTTTGCCTATCTTTGACTATCCCTGTTTTTATTTTACCATATTATTTCCATGTGTCAATACACCAACAAATTTTCACCCCATAAATCTCCAATACAGTCCCATCCGTAAACACAATATCAAATCCAGAACTGGTGCTTTCTTCAGAATTTGCAACAATATGATCAACTGTTTTACCTTTGATATTTTCTATTAAATCTTGATAATCTGAATCTAACCGTTTAATATTAACATTATTATTTTGTTCAGAAACTTTTTCAATCATATTGTTCCTCCCCAAATATGTATTTTTATTGAACCCAAAATTAATCTTCTAATATCTTACAACTTTCACGTATTTTATTATAGCAGAAAATAAAGCTATATTCCCCCTGATATTCTTTTAAGTACAAGAACTAGAATTCAGTTCATACACTTCTAACTCAAAGCTCACTCCCATAATGAATCCATTAATTTTTTTATTCTTTTTTTTCTATTCTCCGTTTCATTATAGTCAATTTCAATGTTATTGCCTTGAATGATAAGAACAGACCCCTCTTTCGCCCCCCTCGGCAGTTTTGTTTTTTCAATGTTTATCATTTTTCTATTCTCATCTTCACAAACTGCATAAGGCCCTTCAAATCTATCAATTATTACTCTCATTACAAACGCTCCTATGGATTACATATTTTACATGGCTGATACCCTGCATTAATCGCTTCTTCTCTTGTCTTGAAATATACCCTGTTTTGTTCTGCTGGTAATGCTCTACATATAGGCAAATGTAATTTCTTTGAGTTCTTATTTCCAATATAACTATACTCCGATGATTCTGCTACCGGTTTTGATTCTCCTTCATCAACCGTTATTGTTTGTGGCGGTGTTTGTGCTTTAACTGGAGATGCCTTTATATCTATCTTTATTATATTTCCATCACTCGTTGCAATGATAGTACCCGATTCATCCGTCCTGTAAAGTTGAATTCCCGCATCAGAAATCTTTTTAATTGTTTCTGGGGCTGGATGTCCATAAGGATTATCCTTCCCAACCGATATCACAGCAAATTGGGGGCTAACAGCTTTTAAGAAATCTATTGAGGTTGAATAATGACTCCCATGATGACCTACTTTTAAAAGGTCTGCCTTCAAATCAAAACCCTTTGATAGCATCTCCCCTTCTGATTGAACACCCGCATCTCCCATCAACAAAAATGAGGTATTCCCAAATTGTAGTTTGACAACTACAGAATAATTGTTGATATCTTCATAATCTGAACCATTAGGGGCAAGTATTATAAATTCTGCTTCTCCAAGTGAATACTTCGTACCTGGTACTGGTGAAGTTATCTTCAGCCCTTTGTTGGAGATAGCATTAAGTAAATCTTCAAAGGTTTTTGTATTGCTTTGCACTTTTGGCAAAATAACCTTTCCTATATCAAAAGAATTAACTACTACGTCCATACCTCCGATGTGGTCTTCGTGGGGGTGGGTTCCAATAATATAATCAAGCGTTTTTATACCCTGTTCCTTAATGTAATTAACAACGTCGCCTGCATCTGCATTGTTCCCGGCATCAATTAACATTGCGGCTGAACCGGTATTGATTAAAATACTATCGGCCTGTCCAACATCAATAAAATGAACCGTTAATGTGCCTGAAACTTCCTTCATTTCTGTCGGCTGCTGTTGTTTTTGCTGATCTGAAATCTCTTCTGTTTTATTCTCAGCTTTAGATTCTACGCTTGTTTCAATGATATTTGATTGGCTATCAGAATTTTTATTAGTTACTTTATTAGCAGTATTTGTCGGTACAGTCGTCGCTTGGGTTTGCTTTGTTCGAGCTGTTGTATTACCTTTTTCAGCAGGCTTCTCCACAGGTTTTGCAAACATACCAAAAGCAATAAACAAGGCGAATATTACAAGTCCTTTCATCCACCACTTCGGAGTAAAACCAAAATGCTGACTTATAACTCCCGTAAGCGGAGGTAGTAAAACAGCGCCCATTAATATCACGATAAAGCCAGCCAATGGCTCGTTGAATAATCCAATAAAGCCACATAATAAAAATAGCACTGAAAAAATCCATGCTGCAATTTGGGTTCCCTTTTTCAAAGCAGAATTCCTCCTTCCTATTTAACTGTTTTCCCTATACACCCAGTCTTCGCTGGTTGCTATTATCCCAGCTAGAAGTAAGACCTTCTCGTCGTTATTTCTGAAAATCTTTCATCAGATGCCAGAAGCCCTAATTTGATTTTGCCTATCTTTGACTATCCCTGTTTTTATTTTACCATCTTATTTCCACGTGTCAATACACCACCCCATAAATCTCCAATACAGTCACATCCGTAAACACAATATCAAATCCATAATCTGAATCTACTTTTTTATATTTACATTGTTCTTGCGTTGAACAGCTTCTTAACACATATTTATCCCTTCGAAGCTTAATCAGTTTTACGGCATATTCAACTCAATACTATCAACGGATACGTCTATTGAATTAACAGTAGTTTCTATGCTGCTCATAGTAGAAGCTATAGAATCCAACTTGTCACAGACATCGGAAATTGAATATGCTCCCCCGTTTGTAAGAGATTCCACATTTGCATTTAATTCTTCAATGTTTGAATTGATAGTAAGCAGTATATCTTTGATATTCTGCAACAACGTTATTATCAACTCCTCCATCCTGAGCACCCCTTCCTTTAATAGCCAGATTAAAAACTATCTTATATTATTTTCAATCCACGATTGCAAAGAACCATCATCAACAACAATGTATTTCCCTTTTTTGGTACCGTTATAATTATCTATAAAGTGGCTATCTTTAAGATATTTTATAATATTTATAACCACATGATATGCAGTGGTATATTTTGTAGTATCAAGAATAATTTTTTCATATTTTTCTTCTATTTTTCTTGGTTCAATATATTCTGTTCCATACTCCTCTTTCCGTTTGATAATACTACTTACAATAGTTTTAAAAAGCTGCTTGTCTAATGAAATGCTGGCGTATTTTTTTGGAAGTTTGATTAAGTTGCTTGAATTATCTGTTTCCAGTTTTTCAACTATACCTGTTTTGGCCTTTTCATCTTCTTTAATTCTTATTTTCAGTTCATCATGTGAATACCCACTGATTCTTAAAATCTTTCTACATAAAGTGACTATAGAATTTGCATTATTGTTTACCATCACATATAAACCATTTGATATTTTTTTGTAAAATCTTACATCAATAAGAGTCTCATCGTATGTAAAACATAATCTTGTTCTCCCTTTAAAATCATTCATTTTATCCAAGTTATCTACAAAATCTTTATTTCTTTTGATTAGCTCTTCTAACAAAATTATTAGAATATCTCTCCAATATTTAACCTCGTATTTCTTTCCAAATAACAAAACCTCTTCGGGATTGGTATCTGTCCAATCTTCCAGATCATTATATCTTACATCTTGTGATTCACTATTATTCTCCAAACTATCATCTTTTGTTATAGATACATATTCTTGCTTAATATTCTCTAATTTTAACATTAATTTGCCAATATTCCCATACTTTTGCTTGTAATCATCAATCTCATCAATATTATCATCCTGCAAACATTGAATCATTTTTTCCTTAATTAAGTTTCTATGTTGAGTCATATCCTCTATAATCCAATTAAAGTCATCACAAACAATCTGATATATATCTTCTATATTATTTCTGTCTGCCATAACTCAACCTCCCATTTGTTTTGACATCCCAATCCACGCTTATATTGCGTTTTATAAATCTGCCACGTCTTTAGCAAATGGCTTCCATCAAGTCATTAATCGTTTCCCTCAGTAAAGTAAGGCTTTCAGACAAATCAATGGCTTTTTCGGGAAATTCATTTTTTATAATGCTTATAAGCTCATTTAACGTCATGCAAATCAACCAACCCTAAAAAAGAATTATATATATTTCATTCTCCACAAAATGCCATATTCCTTTATCTTTTCACCGCAAGTTTCGACAAATTATATATTGATTCTGCTGCAAAAAAGTCATATTCCCGCAAAATTTCAGTAGCAGCATTTTTACATGAACTTTTTGCAACGAAATTATATTTAAAGTACTGAAAGTTAAAAAACTGCTCACTTTATTTAGAGATTAATAACCAACATCATACTTCAATTCTTTATTGTTCCAACTCTCAATTTCTTTTTCACATTTTACTAATTCTTATAAGACTTCAACAGCCTTTTTAATTTCATATTTTATTTTCTGGAATAGTTTACCTTTACCGTATTAAAATATGCTTTATTATTTTATAGTAAATCATTTAATATTAAATCTATTTCTGTATTTTTTAATTTAAAATGATCAAAGACTGCCCTATCAAGCTCCTTTTCCAACTTTATAACATCTTTACCCTTTAAGTTAGTTTCAATAATTTCTTTTACAATTTTTGCTATTTCGTGGCTATATTCTTTATGGATTGGCAGTGATTTAGCATAATTAGGGTAGAAATGTAATTCAATTGCTAAAAGCTCTTTAAAGTACCAATAAATCAAACTAGAATTTAAAATACCTAACAAATAATAATAATCTGTTTGTTGTGAATTAAGTATTTTTTCTTTTGTTAACAATTTTTTTAAAGGTTTGTATTCTGCATTCCTTAGCAAATCATACTTTACAATATTAATTACTGTATGGCTATTGAATCTTCCTTCAGTGTCAAGAGCTACTCTGAACCTACCTTTTCCTATAATTTCATTACAAACAAGTTTTTCAGATATAAATAACTCTTCAAACATTGAATTATAATGCAACTGCGGTTGGTAATCTAAAAATAAATGTGATTCAAAATTCCAGCGTCTAATATCCTTACCTTCAAAATATCTTTTGTAAAAACCATCCTCATTACTTTCTTTTATAAAGTAGTCCTTTCCAACCCCAAGGGAGGGCGCATTACCTCTAAGTCCATATGCTATATAACAAAATTCTTCAAGAGGTTTTGATTGTTGTTTTATCAAATCGATAATACTAATTTTTCTGTCAGTCAAATTCAATCTAAAATTATTTTCTTCTGTATTTATAAATATACTTTTTGGAACTTTATTATATGATTCATCATTGTATAGCAAATCTTTTATTCTATTTAATATATCCCCTCTATTGTTGGTAAGATTTTTCTGGTACATATTTAAAACCATGATATTTTCATCTTTCATCTCTATATTACAAGCAACAACAATTACAGTATCCACAGTAGCATCAAATACCTTAAAATTAAAATTAATAAGTCTGTAAATACACTTGTTCAAATAGATTTCTCTAATGCCTTTACCATAGCCTTGTGATAACCATTTATTAGACACTATAAAGCTACTAATACCTTTAGATTTTAGTATGGAGAAAGACATTTCCATGAATAAAACATATAAATCAAATTTTTGAACCGCTGATTTATATTTATTATTTTTAAGATAATAGTTTTTTTGCTCATCTGGAATCTTATATATATTTACATACGGTGGATTTCCAATAACAATGTCAAATCCACCCTTTTCCTTGAATATTTTTGCAAACTCCAGTTTCCATAAAAAATATGGTTTTGTCTTTTCTTTTAGGGATTGTTCATACTTTATCAACCCCTCTTTGTTTTTATCTCTTGAAAGCTTTGCTCTGATTATAGAGTCAATAGTTTTATCTATGCGTTTCTTTATCTCCATCTTTTTAGCGTTATCTTCTTCCCCAAAAAGCCTGTCCTGTTCTTTGAACAAATCTTCCAGAAGCATTTCTATCTGATCCTGAAAAAGGGATATCTGATAGCTCTCAACTGTATTATCTTTTGAGTGTTCCTGTTTTGAAAGCAAACTCTCATCAAAAAGTTTTATTCCTTCAAATTCATCTATCAGACTATTTCCGCACATAATATTGCAGTCAAGGTTAGGAAGCGGATGGGGACATGAATTTTCCTCATCAATTTCCTGATCAACAATAAGGGAAAGCCAGAGTCTAAGCTTGGCAATATCAACCGCACTGCTTTCAATATCCACTGCAAAAATTGAATTTTTGATTGTTTCCCATTTTATCCTATATGGATGTCTGTTCTTTCTTAATAAAAACCGTTCATACTTGTTCTCAGCAGGAATATCTCTTACAAGGTATTCAGTAATGTTCATCCTTGCCTTTACAATTTCATTAAGCATGCCTAAAGGAAAAGCTCCTGATCCCACTGCCGGATCAGCAACTTTTACCTGCTTTAACGCATTGTCTATCTTTAAAAGATTTTCAAGAACTGTTTTGGGAATTCTTTGCTCTTTCTTACCTTCTTCAAAGTCCTTACTGCAGTCTTCATCTTTCATGAGTTCACCATAGAGTATAAAATCCTTAATATCCTGGTAAGGAACTCCAGTTTCATTTACAAGGTAGTTGATAAGGCTCTCCTGACACATATAGTGTACAATTTCACGTGGGGTATAAAAAGCTCCTTTACTTTTCCTGTCTTTTGCATCAAGCAGGTTTTCAAATATCTTGCCAAGCATCTCAGGGTCAACGGCAACTTCTCTTTCAAGAGGCTCATCTTCATTAATGGTAAAATTGTAGCGGTCAAAAATATCAAGAATACCGTCTGCTTCTCTACCTTTTGTTTTTGAGTTGGAGAATATTTCATTAGGAATATTAAAATCATTATGTTGCCAGTCATAATTATCCAGAGGTTCAAATAGTCCCCCATTGAGAAATGGAATCTTGCAATTGAATTTTGGATAATAATGGTTTTCTCCACGCTTTTTATTTAAAGCCTCATAAAATAAAGGTTCCAGAAAATGATCAAAAAAATTCTTATTTGTATTTTCGACACAATAAGTAAAGAGGTCTCTTATAAACGTTCTCGTCCCACTCCCCCATGGTTTTTCATGCTCAGTTCCTTTAAAGCATCCTGCCAGTATTTCACCCTCTTCGTCATTAAGTCTGCTAAGATTGTATGTATTGACTTTTCTTATGCCACTCTCACAAACTGGAAAAATTTTTAACAAAACATCCTTTCCGGCTTTGTTTTGCCTGTAAAATATCTTTTTAAACTCTTCTTCGGTTAATTGTCTATTTTCAGGCAGTACCTTAACCCCAAGCCATCCTTTCTTCTGGAGGAAATACAGAAATACAAGCTGACCCATAAGTTTTTTTGCAAATTGCTCACTTGTAAAATTATGCCTTTGCGCCTCTTCTTTAAAAGCTTCGTTATTATCAAGATACTCTTTGAGGTCATAATATTTTTCTCTATATTTCTCAAAAAAGTCCTTAGTTACAGTTTCAACGCTAAATGCATGTTCAATTTCATCTAACGTTGGGTTATAGCTCTCCCTTTCAAATATCGGCAGCAATTGCTCTTGTGCAGTGTGGCTCGGTTCACCCTCTCCAACAAGATATGAATATCTTTTTGCAGGCGTAAGATCGAGTTTTACACCCTTAGCTGTAAATTCATAATCCAGTCTCACAAAAGATAATCTCCATGTAGGTTCATCTTCACAGTAAAAAGCTACAATAGCCGCATCATATTTCGAATCTGAGATAAGCCTTGAAATAAAGTTTCTCTGCATACTCCTTGCTCGTTCTACGCTTCTTCCTTTTCTTAACTGAACAGCAAGTATTAAAATATTTTTATCTTTACCGTCTATATACTTGGCAACGTGCCTGTAGGAATCTATATAATACCGGTATTCCTTCCACACCTTTTCATTCCTTTTATATGGAGACAATATTTGAGGTCCATTAAAAAACTCTGTGGTAAACTTTACAAATCTTTCAATATTAAAAGGTTGCGTGAACGTGTCCTCAAGTATTTGTCTTTTTATACTCATACCTCAACTTCCCCCTTGTAAAGAAATGCCGAAAGAATAACCTGCTTATTGCCTGATAAAAGGTTTTTTCTGGTCTTTCTATCCTCCAAATATTTTTCTGGTATTCTGTCGTATATCTCATAGTATATCTGCATAGGGTCTGAAATTCCCTCAACAGACTTTAAAATTTCTTTTGTAAGGGATTGTGGAATTTCTCCATCCTCCCATAGTTTTCTAATCCTTATCAACATTTCATCTTGTTCATCTGTAAAAGATTTGCATTTAGATATTGCTTTAAGTAGTTTTATCATTTTCGCATCATTACCACTTTGCCTTGTTTTTTCTGTATCTATTTCATCATCTAAAAATAATCTTTCATCGAAAGCATTTTTATTGCAATCAAGATGCTTATAATATTCTTGCGGTACAGGCAATACTGGCTCGTCTTTATCTGCTTTTATATACGAAATAGCATCTATAAACGATATTTCTCTTGTTTCATCCCCATCTGTCATGAAGAACATTTTAAGGGATCCCTTTCTTATAAATGTCACAGTTGTATTTTTCTGAATACTTTTAAATCTTCTTGCGGCTTTAGCTTTTAAAGGAAGACGTTTTATTTTTTCAAAAAGTGTTTGGTCATAGTCTCTAATTTTTCTAATAACATTAAGGTATCCAAGCTCGGGATTACTGCCTTCTTCATCTTCCAAATTTTCTTTTCCAGAAAGGACATTATACAATTTGTGTGAAGTAACTTGTTCATCTTCAGACAGATATTTGAAATCTTCACCTAAAGTATCATGAAATGCCTGAAGCTTCTGCATAATATTTTCTTCAAGAGAAACTTGAGCATTTGCCTGGGCAGTAGGAAAAAAGTTAAATACATATATCCTATCATGTTCTGTTCCTACTCTGTTTATACGGCCTACTCGCTGCATTATCCTTGTAGGGTTCCATGGTAAATCATAATTAACTATAACATTGGATCGGTGAAGATTAATACCTTCCGCAAGTATATCAGTTGTAATAAGAATATTAATTCTATCCTCTCTTTCTTTTACAGGTATAGCAGGATTAAAGTTTTTCTCTATTTCCCTTTTCAAGTAACTGCTGCTTTCACTACTGAACACAGCTACCTTCTCCGGGTAGAGTTCTTTCAACCTTCTGCCGATATATTCTGCCGTTTCTTTGGATTCAGTGAATATAATTATTTTATTGTCTTTTAAAATGCTGTTTTTCTTAAGTTCCTTTTCAAACTCCTCCAGCTTTGGATCTGTTTTAATAGTTTCCCAATCATCTTTTAACTCTTTTAATAAAGATAAATCTCTTTTAAGTGAGGGAATAAACGAAGGTTTAAAATCCTTAATAGAAAAATGTTGTACCTTTTCACTTTCAACAAATTCCATTAACTTGTCATCATCACCATTATCTAAGAGGTCGTAAACATTTACCTTTTTGCTTATATAGACATCTCCCTGTTCGCACATTTGGATGAACCGTTCATACGAATTAATAAATCTTGTCAGGGTCATCTTAAATGCATAAAAACTGCTTTCAAGTCTTTTAACAAGTATAGATTTCATAAAGCCGCTCATGTTTCGTTGAGCAACCATCATTGAGGCATATTTTTTATTAGCATCCTTAAGATATGTTAATGGAGCATATCTTGCGTAATCTAGGGTTTTAATTATTCCTATTGTTTTATTAAACACATCATCAATTTTATCATCAAAAGAATAGATAATTTTCTCTGGCATTCCAAGTTCCGGGAACTTCAGCCCTTGTTTTTTGAGATCTTCTGAATAATATTCAATAATCTCCTTTCTTGTTCTTCGTATCATTATGTGTCTTAGAACTTTATCCCTGATGATCTCAGAATTTCTCCTCAAACATTCCATATATTCAGCTGAACCCTTTTCTGTCTTCTTCAGGTCAGCTTCCAGCCTGCCAAAGAAAGCCTCAAGATTCTTGATATTAGGAATAATTGTACTGTTATGCTTCGGTTGAAAAAGGTAGATTTGATTCTCTATGTCTCGGGAATAATTGTTTTGTGGTGTTGCTGAAATTAAAATAACCTTCTTATTAAAGCAAATCTGATGTAATAACTTAAAGCTCTCAGTGTCTTGATTTCTAAACCTGTGAGCTTCATCGATGAAGACGTACTCATAATTATCGACTCCAGTTTCAATTAAATAATCAAGCTTCCCAAGGGATTCTACTGTTGCAGCCACATCAAAATCAAGCATAACTTTCTTCCAGTAGTCAACCAATACAGGTGGGCAAATGACAAGTTTTTTACCTTTTTTAAGACTTTTGGCAAGCATAGCACAGATATAGGTCTTTCCGAGTCCAACAACATCCGAAATAAAAACGCCGTTGTGAGCTTCAAGAATCTTTTTAGCCTGAATAACAGCGTCCAACTGATACTGAAGTTTCATAAAACCTTCAGGCAGCAATTCATCTGATATGTCGTTTTTATCTTGATTAATCTCTTCCTTAAAATATTCATAGAGTGTTTTTAAATAAACTTCATAAGGTGATATATCATCTCTCAGCCATGTTTTCTTTTTAACTGTTTCAATATAAATTTGAGAAATATCTATACTTCTTCTCCATAAGTCTTCAAACCTGTCAAGTGCAAATTGCACATCTCTGCTGTCTTTCAGCTCTACATTAAACTCAAGATTATTTTTCAAGCCGGCCATAGAAAAGTTGCTTGAACCTGTAATAACACTTCCAAATTGATCAGGAACTTTGCTCAGGTCTTTTCTCATAATATATACTTTTGCATGAATAGGGGCATCAGGGTACATACGCATCTCAATCTTGCCACTTCTAAGCCACTCGATGAAAGTTTTTACACCTTTTTCTACATCATATATGTCCTCAGAAACGCCAAATTCATTCTCGAGGGACTTTGAAAAAACATCTTTTGCCTCTTTGTGTGAAAGAGTTTCAATGGATGTTTCCCCTTTAGCCTGTTTTATAATTTCTATGGTTTTCCAATCAACGCTAAGCCCTACAAGAATACGTATCTTCTCAATATTCTTCATTGCAGGATACAGCATGTAAAAACCACTTGTGCGGAAATATCCGACAAGGATGTCAAAAAATTGTATATTGCTATTTAAAATTTTATTAAAACGTTCATATAAATTCCGCTCTGGTTCATTGGTAAAAAAGGTTAAATCATTGTGATAAATCACTTTATTGCACACCCTTCATAAGCATATTGCTTATATAGTTCTATTTCATTTAGTTTAATACAATTTTTTATACAAATCAACCTATTATAAGCAAAATGGGGTGCATATTTTCCTTTTGACCCAAAAATAATAAATCTAAGCATTTGAGGAAAAATTCCTTTGCATTAGCTATATATTCCAGCATCAAAGAGTGCAAAATCCCCCTCCCCAAATCTCTTTAAAAAATTAAGAAGCTTTGTTGTAAATAATTTTCTGCACCTTATCCCAACGATCACTTTTGCTTACCGCTCTTAGTGTGCACATCGGCTGGGCACCTTGCCTACTCCATCTCATGCCTGCAAGTTTTAGCCGTTGTTGGATAACATGTTTATGAGCACTTTCAACGGCACCACTTCCGATAAAGTATCCTTTATCCTTATATGTTTTGTAATCCATCTTATCTTTATTGTTTTCCATATAACCCTTTAAATTTTCAACTTTCAGCTTTACTGCTTCATCCTCGTATAAGCAAGGATTTATGCTTTCTATAGTTTTATCAACCATACCTTCCATAAACCCATCCAATATCTCTTGTGCCCACCTCTTACGGCTTACCTCATCTTCTGGATAAATAACATTTGCACACTCGTATACATGCTCCTCAAAATGATAATAGTCTAATATGAATACGGCTTCCGGAAATAGCTCCTTCGCTATGTTCCATACCCATTTGGAGCCATCACCTAATATCACTACTTCTTTGACATCCTGAAAACTGTTTCGTATAGCTGCGGCCCACAGCATCTTTTTAAACTCTTCTGCAGTCCCAAGGCAGGCTACATAGTCCTTTTCAATAATAATATGCCTTTCCTTGTGCCGGTTTAAAATTTTGCTGTCCTTAAACACCATTCCCAGCTTAACTTCCTTGTAACCTTCTTTTCTTATCAAAACCATGGAGCCGTCTGCTTCTATATAAATCCTTCCTTGTTTCTTATGCTCTGGAACCGTGCTTATAGCTTTATACTGGTTTTTATATAGATCTTCCGCCTCTTTGCGTTCCTGTTCAAAAAGCTTTCCTCCAACATCAATACATACCTGCTGTATCAGTGTCGGAGACACTTTGATGTTAAGGTATTTTTCCAGCATGTAAGAAGCTTCTTCATAGGAGGACATCCTCTGCCCAAAATCGCATAGAGCCTCTTTAAGTCCGCCAGTAATCCGATGAATCTCATCTACTCCCAATTCTCTGTCAAACGGAGCATGGCCTTCTCCACAACGTCGGCAGTATACCAGATGCCTTGTAAAGTCAAAGAATCCTACAAGGCTGTTCAAGTGGAGGTGGCTTTCTTTGGCACTAATGATTTCATGTTTTCCACACTTTCCGCAGCTGCCTGCAGAAATTTTTTTTTACTTTCTTCGCTGGCAAGCCCGTTTGTAGTGTTTACAATGTGATTCTGAAATGCTGCTATCGTCTGCATCGCTAACTGCTCCAAACCATTAATATCTAACGTCTTATTTTTTAATCCCTCTTGCGCCTGTCTTACATAGTTTAAAAATAATTCCTCGTTCTTTTTCAGCGCGTCTGCGATAATCTTATCTTCTTCTAATAATTCATAGTCATTAACCCCCTTAAAACTTTTCTATGCCTACATTCTAAGGGTTATGGTGCTATATTTCAAAGGAATATCTTAGCGCTCAAGGCAATCTGTGGGTCAAGGGAGAAAGATGCGCCCAGCAAAATGCTTATGTAATTCATTCTGAAAATTCGAATAAGCTGTTATATTTTTATGCAAGGTCATATTAGTGTTAGAGTTAGATTATAAGAAAATAGGCATAAGGTTGAAAGAAGAGAGATTAAAAAGGAATATCTCACAAGAAAAACTTGCAGAGTTAATAAACATGTCAAAAGAACATGTCAGCCATATTGAGTGCGGTACTACAAAGCTTAGTCTTCCGACACTTGTAAAAATATGTAATGTATTAGAAATAACTCCAGACTTATTGCTCCTTGATTCTGTTTATAAGTCTAAGGAATACTTGAGAGATGAATTTGCAAGGCTTGTGAAAGACTGTAGTGAATTGGATATGAGATTAATTCTGGAAGTTTCAAAAGCAATTATTAATATCAAGAAATAAATCGAAATTTCAAGAAATTTACTTGATTCTATTCCCACCTTCCTTTATACTCCATTATGCCAAAAGTAAATCTTTCCCTGAATGGAGTGAAACCCTTTGAATAAGCAGATTTTAACAGTTTCATATTATTCAAGCTATAACTGTAAAGGAACTCCTTTTATCCGGCTCCAGGGTAAATGGCTTGAAGATGCTGGTTCAAAATAGAGGTTGTTATTATTCTACATAAAACTTATTACAATTGTGACAAGTGTAATGAAAATCATCATCAACAAAATCAATTTTTTGTCTCTGAATGCAGAAAGCTGTTTTTATTCTATCAATGATTTCAGATTTGTTAATACATCGATCTATAAATATTCTGAAGTAATTGTCTTTATAGTTATACACAACTCGACCTCTTGGAAAATAATCATAAGGCTTATGAGTCCTCTTTTCTAATTCACTGATCCACATATCATAATGGGAGCGCTTATGGATTTTAAAGTCCCCATATTCTTCTGCATCCTTTAGTTCAGTAGTTTCAATAATAATTTCGCCGTTTATAAAAAAGAAAATACCTACAAGACCCATATTTATACTTCCCTGCATAAGGTATTAAAAAAATTTTCCTTGCATATTTTCATTTATACTAAATTCTGCACATATGAGGTAATATCCGTCTGAGCGTGCATTTTCTTTCTGATCTTTATTTTTATAATAAGAAATGTCAAGAGAAGGATTGCCAAATTTATAAGAGAACAATCTTGTATAAAATTCTTTATTAGTTGATGAAATTTTATTATTTATGGATTCGCCTATCTTATCAAAGTTTGATGATTTCTCATCTTCCGAAACTTCAGACAGAATAATTCCTGCGACAAAACCGTATCTGTTTTTAGGGGTTAGACCGTAATAATATTCATTATCCGTCAGACCGTCATGAATTAACATATCTTTTGATGTAATGGAATATACCTGTTCTACTGCCGAATTTAAGTATTTAAATGCCTCATTCACTGTTGTGTTGGAATTGTTAAAGCCATAATAAAATGAGCCTTTAAGTTCCATATAGTATACATCTTTTCCTGTATACCATACTAGATCACAGCGTCCTTTACCACCATTCGCCCGCTTAACAGCAGCTTCCGATACAAGTATTGAATCATAATCACTGTTATCCAGCATGTATTTATATATGCTGCCGGTAAGAGCTGTATTCAATACAGCTTCCTCCACAGCGAAAGGCAATCTTTGCCTGTTTATTTTCGAACCACTTAGAACCTTTTGCATATTTGTCCACTTATTATTTATGTACGGCACCATATAGTTTTTTATTATTACATCAGACAATAGAACCATAACATGACCCATCATTTACGTTTTATTGTATATTTACGTTAATAATATATCATACATTTAGAATTTTGTTAATATATATTTTTCTCTACACAACCCGCTCTTATTTTACTGTATATGGGAATTATAATCAGAAATCCATAAAATCCGCATTATTAATTGTTCACTCTCTATATAGCACTGTTATCGTCTCAACGTGGGTCGAGTTGATGGAATTAATGTCTGAGGGCTATTTTTTATTGTCTCTGTATGTGGAAACATGACAACGGGTTTTTCGCTTCAGTTCTTTTTCCAAGACATCCGCGAACCTTTGAATCACAGTATTATCAACACTCCTGTCTTCTTTAGAATAGCTAAGCGGGTTTTTTCTTATTTGTATGGTTTTTCGTAATATATCTGCATCAGGACATAACCTTTCTTGTAAAGCCCATTCACCCGCCGCAGTTTTTGGTATAATTTTACCTGTACGCAGGGTATAAATTCCTCGTGCAATATCCAGGAGCCAGCCCACCGAATTTCCATATTTTCGCGCTGCCTGAGCATGGCGGGCGATATCATTGCACATTTGGGAGTATGAGGGATAGGTCATTTTACCGCGAATGTCTTTTCCATACAGTAAGATGCCGCTGTCGTGCAGTTCTGCCATGCCAAAACTGTCCATCTTATAGCTGTCGGTGATTCTCTGCCCACTCGTTCCCCAGTATACCGTTCTTTCTTTTTTATCCTGTAAGAACGCATCTGACGAAAGCATTCCACCCTCAAACAGCCTAAAATAAGGGTTATTTGGATATCGTTCTGTTAAGGTCTGGCGAAGTCCAACCAGAGTTGTTGCCTGTTGTTCTGTAATCTCAATATCGGTAAGCACAAGTATGTCAATATCGCTCCAACCGAGCTTAAAATCATTTAGCGCAACAGAGCCAAACAGATAAACAGTCGGCTTATTGTCAGCAAGAATGGCAAATATCTCATTTATCATTATCTTTATAGATTCGTCAATATTCATTTAGTATCCTCCTATCAAAAAAACCGGCTTTGATGTATAACATTTTTACGCTTTCTATCACTTGTCTCCAAGTCAAATCATCTACATAACTGTTTTTCTGCTTATACCGGCTCCAAAGATTAGCAAGCACCTGAGACTGCTCTATCTCTCCCATGATATCATCGCCGGTTTCCAAAAGATGACTATAGCTGCCTCTTTTTTCTGCTGTATTTTTTAAAGCTTGGGGAAATAAACTCCAGTTGATATCTTGTGCCCTTAGTGTTGTCAATATATAGACATCATAATAATCCCGCATTCTTGTGTTGGCGGTGCTTCTTGATAAGATGGTTTCAAGCTTTTCCGCCAGAACCGTTTCAAGGTTGTATGCCAAAATATTTATACTCCTATTTTCAAATAGTAGCTTAAAAGAATACTCAACTGCCTGTGGAGTGATCTTATCGCCTGATGTAATATCTACTTTCATGACTTGTCTTGTTTTATCAAGAATTGCTTCAATTGATACTCGGATCCCCGGATATTCTGA
>ENA-OWOZ01002042-OWOZ01002042.1-bioreactor-metagenome-genome-assembly--contig:-NODE-2042-length-16252-cov-4.037032_pt1 | contig 16252 bp, 16 predicted proteins | sample MGYA00238140_ERZ651804 | MGnify/ENA primary metagenome ERZ651804 (study PRJEB26910, sample SAMN07631232) | bioreactor metagenome | isolation source: Switchgrass digestor | place: USA: Dartmouth... | reverse complement strand
AGGGTAAAAAGAAGGAAATAACCGATTTGGCTCCAGGCAACCGTTGTTCCGGATCCATAAATATTTCCCCGACAATATCTGGTTGCTTAAAAATTGTAAATAGCTCATCATTGGCCTTGCCAATACCAACTATCGGTTCATCATAAATTCGCATTCATACCAGTTGAGGGGAAAGTGCATTTTCCCTCTTAATATAATTATCTTCAGATTCTTTAACAAATTGTCTCAGTCGTTCCTCAATAATCTGTTTATTCATTATTATCCTCCATTCTAAATTTAAAGTGTTTTATATAAAAATATTCTTTTTAAAATAAAGAATATTCTTCACCTTTTAATGGATTTCTCCAAATGATTGGAGACTCCTCCCTATTCTTTTATAGACCTGTAGGAAAATCTCTATAATTAATCACATATTAATACTTTTCACTTAATAGAAAACCAATTCCGAAGGTCTAGCAAACACGACACATAATAAATATGACAAAGGTTCTATCCCTAATCTAGTGGATAGAGCCTTGTTTGTTATCTTTAGGGGGCTATTTATGTCAACATTGGATATAAACATGAAAATTGCGGTTTAATTTAGTATGTATAGGGTGAGCGGCAAACATTATGAAAAATTTTAGTTAGAAAGTTTTCTGGCCGAAGATTAAGGGTTTTTTCCTTGTGGGCGGTTCGAGTTTTTCTTTCATGTAGCCCAGGCCGATGGCACAAACTAAGTTGAATTCTTCGGGGACTCCGTGTTTGTCTTTGAATTCTTGGGTGTTCAAGATAGCTTCGGCAAAGCCGATCCAGCAGCTGCCGATACCTTTGCTATAAGCGGCCAGCATGATGTTTCCGGCGGCAAGGCTACAGTCATAAACATACCAGTGGGAGGCGGTGTTTCCGTAAATTACCAGAACGGTAGGGGCATTATTGAAGATATTAAATTTTGGGTCTTCCACAAGATTTTGATACTGCTTAAAGTGCGGGTAGGCATCGAAATTTTCCAATATGATCTGTTTAGCTTTTGCAGATAAATTTTCGATTTCCCCCTGGTCCTGCAGAATGACAAATCCCCAGGGTTCCTGCTTGGAGCCGGTAGGCGCCTTAGTTCCAAGCTCAATCAGTTCCAGTAGTGTTTCTTCAGGTATTTGTTCATCCGTATATGATCTGATGCTTCTTCGGGTGGAAATGCATTCCAATACATCCATTAGTTATTCCCCCTCCGATTGTACAATTATTATTTTCCATATTTATTATACAAGCTGTTTAGTGAATTGCCAAACTTTTCAATGAATTATCAGACTTTCTATTGTGATGAAAGCTGTCAACATTTTGCAGGACAATTTTGCAACTACTTATTTCGGGAGATACAAGGGGTTGATTTTTCCACGGATTAGTATTGCAGAAGGAGAAGGTATGGTGGCTATTGTGAAAGGAAAGTGCCGGTTTAAGGGGAAAATTCAAAGTGTTAGATTACAAAAATTTACAAAAGGAGTTTTGCAAGAGTCAGTCGAATAAAAGCGGAAAATGGAGCTAGTAAAAGATTAGGAGAATGTTTTAATGAGCACGCCTTTACAAAGTGAACTTTCCAGAGTGAAGAAAAGAACTAATAAACCAAGGTATCTAAATTTAATTTTTGTCTTAGCTTTATTTTTTTGTATTGGTCTTTATTTTTTTTATCCTGCTTTTGAAAAAGGCACTCTAAATCCGACTTCTGAGATACATATCTACTACATGGGCCAAAAAGTGGAGGAAACGGCTTTTTATGAGGATGAATTGTACTTGCCTTTTACCTTTGTCAAGGAATACCTGGATCCGCACATCCAATGGGATGAGAATACAAAGCAAGTGATTATTACAACCACAAAAGAGGTACTACATTTACCGGTGGGCACTACGGAAGGCTTATACAATTTAGAGCCTTATTCTTTCACCTATCCCGTTTTAGAAAAAGAGGGGAAGATTTATTTACCGGCTGAGCCTCTAAATAAATATTATTTTTTGGATGTTAAATATTTTGCAGAGGAACAGGTAGTTGCAGTACATGATTTGAAACAGCCCATTCAAGAGGGGATAATCTTAAATCCAACAAAACTGCGTTTAAAGCCACATACTGTCTCTCCTTGGTTGGTTCAACTAAATAAAGACCAAAAAGTATCTATTATGCGGGAAGAAAAAGGCTGGTATTGGGTAGAAACTTTCGATGGCTTAATGGGCTATGTGGATGAGAGAAAAGTAGAGCTAGGGGCTATTAGATTGGCAGAAATAGATAAGGAGGAATATCTTCCCTGGAATCCCTTAGGGGAGAAAATATTGTTGACCTGGGAGGGGGCATGGGGGACTACTCCTGACCCTAATAAGATAGGAGATATTACCGGCGTCCAGGTGCTTTCACCTACCTGGTTTAGTTTGCAGGAAAATGGTTTAGTTAAAAACACCGCTGACCTTGCTTATGTAAAATGGGCTCATGCTACAGGCAGACAGGTTTGGGGCTTGTTTGATAACAGTTTTGACCCGGATTTAACCCATGTTTTTCTTAATGATGCCAGCCTCAGGGCCAAAGTGATTAAGCAAATACTGACTTATGTTGATTTATATAATCTTGATGGCATTAATTTAGATTTCGAAAACATGTATTTAAAAGACAAGGATGCTTATGTGCAGTTTGTTAGGGAATTGGCCCCCCTTTTACGTGAAAAAGACCGGGTTATTTCACTAGATGTAACTTTTATTTCTCAAAGTGAGAATTGGTCTCTTGTTTATGACCGGCAAAAGCTGGGGGAAGTTGTAGATTACGGGTTGACACGGGGACGGGGTTATTGACACCTTTTGTTACTCACGCTAGGAAGTGATATTTTTGCTAAACGGTTGACACGGGGACGGGGTTATTGACACCTTTTGGGTTGACACGGGGACGGGGTTATTGACACCTTTTGTTACTCACGCTAGGAAGTGATATTTTTGCTACAAGGTGACAGCAACCCCGTCCCCATGTCACCCATGCAATATCTAGGTTTTAGGGCGGGCTATAATTACCAGGGAAGCCAATTTATCGGAGAGATTTTAAAAATAGATAAATTAAGTCCTGCAAAGACATTGACAGTTATCTATATGTCTGAATATAATACACATAGATAATTATCTATATGAACGGTTAATGAAAGAAGGTGCGAAGTTGGAAAACAAATATAATAAATATGCTTTATTAATGAAGGCACTTTCGGATGATACAAGGGTTAAGATATTTCATATGCTTTCTCACGGTGAGCTTTGTGCTTGCCATATTCTAGAAGAGTTTAACATTACCCAGCCTACTCTTTCCTACCATATGAAAATTTTATGTGACAGTGGCTTAGTGCATTGTAGACGGGATGGGATTTGGATGAAATATACCATTAACCAGGATACTCTTGAATTATTAAAGGACTATTTCCGGAGTATCAGCGAAAACCTTAAAGACCCCAAAACATTCGAATGCCCTGAAAATTGTTAGGAGATGATTTCTTGATTATATTTGAATGGTTAAATAGTCAGTTGCTAAAAATGGAATGGCTTTATGATTTAGTAACATTACTTGTAAGAAATGTATTTGGGTTAGAGGTGAATAGTAAAGCTGGAGGAAGTATTCACTTTTTTATTTATGATGTTGTTAAAATATTCATATTACTCTCTGTTCTAATCTTCATGATTTCATATATCCAAAGTTTCTTCCCACCTGAAAGAACAAAGAAAATCCTAGGAAGATTTACAGGGGTAACTGCAAATATTTTGGCTGCATTACTAGGAACTGTTACACCGTTTTGTTCCTGTTCATCCATTCCTTTATTTATAGGCTTTACTAATGCCGGTTTACCGATTGGTGTTACATTTTCATTCCTAATTTCATCGCCTCTTGTAGATTTGGCATCAATTATTTTACTGGCAAGCATATTTAACTGGAAGATTGCCATTGCCTATATAATTGTAGGTCTTGTGCTTGCGGTTATTGGCGGAACGACTATTAGTAAATTAAAGCTTGAAAACTATGTAGAACCATTTGTTTATAGTAATAAGATGCCGGAAATCGAAATAGAAAAATTAACTATCAGGGATAGAATAGAATTTGGTAAAGACCAGGTATTAGCAATAATAAAAAGAGTATGGTTGTACATTTTTATAGGTGTGGGTATCGGAGCCCTAATTCACAATTGGATTCCAGAATCTATGATTGACACAATCCTAGGTCAAGATAAATGGTACTCTGTTTTATTAGCAACTATTGCGGGTATTCCTATGTATGCTGATATTTTTGGAACACTGCCAATAGCAGAAGCTTTAGTTTTAAAAGGGGTAGGGCTTGGTACGGCATTAGCTTTCATGATGGGCGTTACTGCACTTTCTCTCCCTTCAATAATTATGTTAAAGAAAGTTGTAAAAACAAAGTTATTAGTAATATTTGTAGGAATTGTTACTTTAGGAATTATTTTTATCGGTTACTTAATTAATGCCTTTGGTTATCTTTTGATGTAAGAAATAATAAATATTATATTTTTGAGGAGTGGTATTTAATGATCGTAAAAATATTGGGATCAGGTTGTAAAAACTGCGAAACACTTGCTGATAATACAAAGGTTGCCTTAAAAGAAACGGGCTTGGATGCAGAAATCATTAAAGTGACAGATTTTCAGGAAATTATGGCTTATGGAGTAATGTCTACCCCGGCATTAGTAATTGATGAAAAAGTAGTTTCTTTTGGAAAGGTTTTAAAACCAAAGGAGATTGTTCAAATTCTTGATAAAGTAAGATAAGAATGGAATAAGTTGAACTAAATTACAATCAAGTTTTTAGGTTAACAAAGAAAGGAGGATTTTTTTGAGTAAAGAAAAAGTTTCTTCTGGTATCGGATTTTTCGAAAAATTCCTAACAATTTGGGTGGCTATCTGTATGGTGATCGGAGTTTTAATTGGGGTATATCTTCCGGGAATACCTCAGACCTTAAACAAATTTGAATATGCCAACGTTTCCATTCCGGTAGCAATTTTGATCTGGCTGATGATCTATCCGATGATGTTAAAGGTTGACTTCAGTAGTATTAAGAAAGTTGGGCAAAATCCCAAAGGACTTATAGTCACTTGGGTTACCAACTGGTTAATTAAGCCCTTTACTATGTACGCTATAGCTGCATTTTTCTTTTATGTAATTTTCCGGAACTTTATTCCCAGTGATTTGGCCAAAGAATATCTTGCGGGAGCGGTTCTTCTGGGAGCGGCACCCTGTACAGCTATGGTATTTGTTTGGAGCCATTTAACAAAGGGTAATCCTGCTTATACATTAGTACAGGTGGCTACCAACGATCTGATTATCTTAGTAGCTTTTGTACCTATAGTTGGGTTCTTATTAGGCATAAGTGATATTTCTATCCCTTGGCTTACTTTGTTTTTGTCAGTTGTTTTATTCGTAGTAATCCCTTTAACAGCAGGATGGCTTTCGCGAACAATAATAACTAAAAATAAGGGTTTGAATTATTTTGAAAATACTTTTATCCCAAAGTTTAATAATGTTACAATTTCCGGATTGTTGCTTACTTTAATAATTATTTTCTCCTTCCAGGGACAAAGAATAGTTGATAATCCGGTGAATATTTTATTAATTGCAGTACCGTTAATCATCCAGACATTCTTGATTTTCTTTATTGCCTATTTTTGGGCAATACTATGGAAACTACCTCATAATATTGCCGCACCGGCAAGTATGATCGGTGCAAGTAACTTTTTTGAACTGGCAGTGGCAGTAGCAATCTCCCTATTTGGTCTTCAATCCGGGGCAACACTGGCCACTGTTGTCGGTGTACTGGTTGAAGTGCCTGTAATGTTAACCCTTGTTAAAATAGCTAATAGTACAAAAGGTTGGTTCCCTGCTTATGAGTAGCATTATAAAACCAAAAATAGCATTTATTTGCGTTCATAATTCTTGTCGTAGTCAAATTGCAGAAGCACTGGGAAAACATTTTGCAAGGGACATTTTTGATAGCTACTCTGCAGGCACTGAAATTAAGCCCCAAATAAATCAAGATGCGGTAAGGTTAATTAAAGAGATATATTCCATAGATATGGAAAAAAACCAATATCCTAAGCTGTTAACTGATATTCCACCTGTGGACATAGTTATAACCATGGGCTGTAATGTTAATTGCCCAACCATCCCATGTAAGCATCGGGAGGACTGGGGGCTTGCAGATCCTACCGGTAAAAGTGATGATGAATTTAAAAAAATAATTGCGGAAATTGAAAAGAAGGTTAAGGAACTTTCCAGGAGGATAACAACTCAATCCCTGTAAATAGATATTTTGTCCTTTCAATATCTTTACTCAGTAGGGTCATTTTAGATTATAAAAAATTGGAAGGTGAGTCAATGAAAAACAAAGAAAAAATCAGGGAATTTATACGTAGAAACTATGCAGAGGTTGCCTTAAACAGTTCAGAAGGAGGTTGTTGTGGTGGGGGCTGTAACTCTAGTTGCGCTCCGACAAGAATTAACGAAACATCTCTGGCAATTGGTTATACAGAGGGCGATCTTTTAAAAACACCACCGGAATCAAATATGGGACTGGGATGTGGGAATCCCATTGCTATTGCAGATCTTAAAAAAGGTGAAACTGTCCTTGACCTTGGATGCGGAGGAGGTTTTGATTGTTTTCTAGCCAGAGAACAGGTGGGTGATACCGGGTATGTAATAGGAGTTGATATGACACCGGAGATGATTAATTTAGCGAGAAATAATGCCCAAAAAAGAGGATATACAAATGTAGAATTTAGACTGGGAGAAATTGAATATTTACCTGTTGCTGATTCAACAGTTGATGTTATCATCTCTAATTGTGTAATCAACCTTTCCCTGGATAAAAAGCAGGTATTTAAAGAAGCTTATAGGGTTCTTAAGCCTGGAGGAAGGCTAGCCATCTCTGATATTGTGGCAATAGCACCATTACCTGAAAATATTAAACAGGACTTGCAATTGATAGCCGGCTGTATTGGTGGTGCTGAATATATTAATGATCTCAAATTAATCCTACAGGATACAGGATTTAGGGATATTCGAATGACACCAAGAGATAACAGTAAAGAGATTATAAAGAGCTGGTTCCCTGAAAAAAATATTGAGGAATTTGTTGCGTCTTATATTGTTGAGGCAGTAAAGTAAAAGTTTTATGCTAAACCATTTTAAAGGAGATATTAGAAAATCTTGTAATAGAAAACAAGGGCAGAACTCATCTGCCCTTGCTAACATTTTAATTATTTAGCAACATGACACAAAGGCTGATTTTATAGACATTGTTGCACATCACAATTATGATGTACATTAACAAAACTAAACTGTACTTAGTTTTTCTATTGCCTGTTTTTCATTTGCCAAGAAATATTTCTCTCCCTTTATTACTCTCATAGATAAAATCCTTTATTATATTTATCTTCATAAATATACCTCCAACTTCAATAGCCTCTGTTATGTTTATTGTATAATATAATTGGCCAAATGAAGTAGGAAAATATGAATTAAATAGAATATTCTTGAGTGAGCTTATAAATATTTGGAGGGAAAACCCCTTAGCTTTGGAACCAGGTTATTCCATACATTAGGATTTTTCGAATGAACACAATCAAATTAAGGAGGATTTTCTTATGGCAAAAAAACTGGTTATAGTTTTGTTTCTTTTTGTTTTTTGTTTCGGTTTTATCTCAATTAAAAATAATCTGCGAAATGATGATAAAATATTGCCTAGAGAAGGACATCAAATATATTCGATTATAAAGAATGACTTTCCGGGGTTTCCTACTCAAAATGGGAAGAATATTACAACTGAAAAACATTATGATATTGAAATACCTGTAATACTGGAAACAAAATTTGAGAGAGTTGCCAAAGAAGAGTATATTGTAACCTTAACAAAAACGATGGAAACAGAAGACTTAGTCGGAACTAATGCCATAAGTTTTTGGAAATACAGAATTTACAAAGATAATGTGGAACTTGTAGAAAATATGGTAAGTGGCCTAATAGGTAATCCCCATAAATAATACACTTCTAAAAGTAGCTTTTTGTGTACCCCGTTTGGCTTTTAAAATGTTATACATAACGCCTAAATAAATACTCTAAAGCTGCGTCATTACCGGCAAATATTTTATAATAACTTACCAATAAAACCCAAGAATTATATAGAAGGAGATAAAAATGATTATACCCTATCTTGCATTTAATGGTAATTGCAAAGAGGTTATAGATTTTTATCAAAAAGTTTTTGCAACTGATATTGGAGAACCAATGTTCTATGGTGAATATTTTCCGGAGCCCAGAAATTATTTGATAGGTTGAAGGAAAAAGCGGAGATTATTCTTCCGCCTACTGAAACATTTTATAGTACTTTCCATGCAGCTTTGATTGATAAATTCTTTAAATTCTCTAGTGTTTAAGATAGCCTTGGTAAAGCCAATCAAACAACTACCGATACCATTACTATAAACGGCTAGCATAATGTTTTCAGCTATAAGACTGCAATCATAAAAATCCCAGTAGGAAGCCTTGTCTCCTTAAATTAACGGAACAGTAGGGGATTGTTGTAAATATTAGCTTTCGGGTTTTAGAAATAAACAAAAATTTACAAGAGGAATTTAGTAAGAATCAGTCGAATAAGAGCGGGAAGAAAAAGCTAGTAAGAGATTAGGAGAATGTTTAATGAGTACAACACCTTTACAAGAGGACCTTTCCAGAGTGAGTAAAAGAACTAAAAAGCCAGGGCCGGGATATCTAATCTTTGCCTTAGCTTTTCTTTTTTGTGTAGGCCTTTATTTTTTTTATCCTGCTTTTGAACAAGGCACTCTAAATCCAACTTCTCAGATACATATTTACTATATGGGGCAAAAAGTGGAAGAAAAGGCTTTTTATGAGGATGAATTGTATTTCCCTTTTACTTTTATTAAGGAACACCTGGACCCACATATCCAATGGGACGAAAAGACTAAACAGGTTATTATTACAACGGACAAAGAGGTATTTCATTTACCGGTAGGCAATAAAGAAGGCTTTTATAACCTGGAGCCTTATTCTTTTACTTATCCAGTTTTGGAAAAAGAGGGCAAGGTTTATTTGCCTGCTGAGCCTTTAAATAAATTTTATAACTTAGATGTTAAATATATTGCAGATGGACCGATAGTTACAGTATATGATTTAACCCAACCGGTTCAAGAGGGGATAGTCTTAAACTCAACAAAATTACGATTAGAACCTACTGTTATTTCTCCCTGGTTGGCTCAGTTGAACAAAGGGCAAAAAGTATCTATCCTGCGGGAAGAAAAAGGCTGGTATTGGGTAGAAACTTTCGATGGCTTAATGGGCTATGTGGATGAGAGAAAAGTAGAGCTAGGGGCTATTAGATTGGCAGAAATAGATAAGGAGGAATATCTTCCCTGGAATCCCTTAGGGGAGAAAATATTGTTGACCTGGGAGGGGGCATGGGGGACTACTCCTGACCCTAATAAGATAGGAGATATTACCGGTGTGCAGGTCCTTTCTCCTACGTGGTTTAGCTTACAAAATGACGGTTTGGTTAAAAATTCTGCTGACCTAACTTATGTGGAATGGGCTTATGTCACAGGAAGACAGGTTTGGGCTTTGTTTGATAACGGTTTTGATCCTGATCTAACGCATGTCTTTCTAAACGACGCCGATCTCAGAGCCAAGGTTATTAAGCAAATACTGCTTTATGTTGATTTATATAATCTTGATGGCATAAACTTGGATTTTGAAAACATGTATTTGAAAGATAAAGAAGCATATGTACAGTTTGTCAGAGAATTGGCCCCTCTTCTGCATGAGAAGGACCGGGTTATTTCAGTAGATGTTACTTTTATTTCCCAGAGCGAAAATTGGTCTTTGGTCTATGACAGGGAAAAGTTGGGGGAAATTGTAGACTATGTGATAGTTATGGCTTATGATGAACACGGTACCTTTAGTTCCAGGGCCGGCTCAGTATCCTCTTTACCTTGGGTTGAAAAGGGGATTCAAGCTATTTTAGAACAGGTACCTAACAAAAAAATAATTTTAGGGGTTCCCCTTTATACCAGGTTATGGGAAGAAAGTTATGACGAGAACGGAAAATTAGTAGTAAAATCTCAAGCTTTATCTATGGAAAGAGCCCAAAAGTGGCTGAAAGAAAACAAAGTCCAGATTCAAGAAGATCAGGCTACCGGTCAAAACTATGCTGAACTGAAAAAAGATGGAGTTGTTTATAAAATGTGGCTGGAAGACGAGCTGTCTTTATCCAGGAGGGTAGAGTTAATGAAGAAATATCGTTTAGCCGGAATTGCCACCTGGATGAGAAGTTACGCTACAGATGAAGTTTGGCCGGTTCTGGCTGATTGCCTATAAGATTTATATTTTAACACAAAAGGCCTTTTGTGGCCTTTTGTGTCGAAAAATCCAGGAATTTCATGGAAGGAAAAGAAATTTTTACGGGGAATAATAAATTTGCAAAGCAATTTAACGGTTTCATTTTTTATTAAACGAATATTTAAAAGGTTTTAAAAAGGAGTGGAAGGATTGGAAAATAGGAAAATATCCTTATTTTCTTTGGTTGGTATTATAAGTAATACTATAGACTTAATTTCTCCTGTTTTAGTCAATCACCATAAACAGGTAGCCATAATTGCTTATAACCTGGCTAAAGAGAAAGGCTTACCCTGGTCGAAGCAAAAAGAAATAATTTTAGCTGCTATTTTACACGATATAGGTGCACTTACTCTAGAACAAAGATTAACAGCTTTGGATTTTGAGGGGAAAAATTTAGAAGACCACATGAAAACAGGATACTATTTAATAAGTGAATATACTCCTTTTAAGTCTGTAGCTGAAATAGTACGTTTCCATCATGTTTATTGGAGGGGAGGAAAAGGTAGAGAGCATAACGGCCAGGAAGTTCCTATGGAAAGTCACCTTCTTCACTTAGCGGACCGGATAGCTGTTTTGATTAAAAAAGACCGGGGGATTTTAAATCAAGTTGATGATGTATACAAAAAAATAACTGAACGTTCAGGAACAATGTTCGTGCCGGAACTAGTAGAAGTTTTTAAAAGTTTAGCTCACAAAGAGTATTTTTGGCTGGAGGCTATTTCTGATACAATTCCGGAATTGTTTATTGAGGAGAAAGAAGCGGATAAAATCAGTCTGGATGATGCGAATTTACTTAATTTAACTAAATTTTATGCAAAAATTATTGACTTTAGGAGTCCTTTTACGGCTAATCATTCCAGCGGTGTTGCTGCAACTGCCCAGGAACTGGCTTCTCTGGCGGGCTTTTCCCGGGAAGAATGTAGATTAATGGGAATTGCCGGGTATCTACATGATTTAGGCAAACTGGCAATTCCTGTGGAAATTATTAATAAACCAGGAAAGCTTACTAAAGAGGAATTTAATTGGATTCGTTGTCACAGTTATTATACATATGAAGCTTTGAAATCCTTCCCGGAATTAGCCACTGTTAATGAATGGGCATCTTTGCACCATGAAAAGCTTAGTGGTACAGGTTATCCTTTTCATTTAAATGAGGAGGAGCTTTCCTTGGGTTCAAGAATCATGGCTGTAGCTGATGTTTTTACGGCTATTACCGAAGACCGGCCATATCGCCGGGGGATGGACAGCAAGATGGCTATAGATGTACTGGAGCAGATGGCGAGAAATAATGAGTTAGATTCTCAATTGGTTGCTTTGGTGAAAGATAATTTTTCGGAACTAAACAATAGCCGTATTGCTGCCCAAAGAATTGCAAAAGAAGATTATGGTCAGTTTAATTATCGGTTGGTGGCTAAATAATCAATTTGAACTGCTTATTTCTTGATTAGATCTACTGTGCTTTCATCCAGTTTTTTGATCATTTCCACTAATAAGCGGAGCAGGTTTTCGTAGTCATCCCGGTGGAAAATGCCTGCATGGCTGTGGATATAACGCGTGGGAATACCAAAGGATACTGAAGGAACTCCACTACCGTATTTATGAATGGCACCGGCATCGGTCCCGCCGCCCATCATGGTGGAATACTGAATAGGTATATTTAATGTACTGGCAGTATCCATGACAAAGTCACGGAGACTACGGTGGGGTAACATAGACGAATCAGCTAAAAGGAGAATAGGACCTTTACCCAATTTAACATCAATATAATGTTTTTCTAAACCAGGAGTGTCACCGGAAATACCTACATCAACAGTAAAGTTAATGTCCGGTTTAACAACATCTGGTGCAGTTTGAGCACCTCTTAATCCTACTTCTTCCTGAACGGTTCCTACTCCATAGACGGTATTGGGGTGTTGGATTTTCGCCAATTCTTCAATGGTTTCGATAAATAAAGCTACACCCAGCCTGTTATCCAGTGCTTTAGCCATTACATACTTGTCGTTTTTCATAAGGGTAAAAGGACTATCAGGGACAATTACATCCCCAGGGCGAATACCGAATTTTTCCATGGCCTCTTCATTACTTTCTGCGCCTACGTCTATAAACATGGTTTTCTTATCTACAATTTTCTCTCTCTCTTTAGCATCTAACAAGTGAGGAGGAGTAGAACCTATTACGCCGGGAATATCTCCTTTACTGGTCTTGATAATTACCCTTTGAGATAGTAAAACTTGGTCCCACCAGCCGCCGATGGGGATAAATTTCAGATAACCTTCCTTGGTAATTGAACTTACTAAAAAACCGATTTCATCCATATGTCCGGAAATCATTATCTTTGGCTGTTCGCTGCTTCCCTGCTTTTTACAGATAATACTTCCCAGGTTGTCTGTAGTGATTTCGGTTAAATCCTTTAGTCTTTCCTGAATATAGAATCTCACCGGTTCTTCAAATCCAGAGACACCGTGTAAATCAGTTAATTCTTTAATTAATTTCATCCTTTCATCCATCTCAAATACCTCCTTTATCTATAATCATGTCTCTAATAAATCAATTATACCTTAAAAAGGTATTTTTATCCCTCTAGTTTCCCTCTTTATTGAAATAATATTTACTGTAAAGTATACTAAAAGTATTAATTATCTTAATTTAAAAGGGGGTGTAACGGTTGGAAATATATGCCTTAATCGGTGCCAGTGGAACGGGCAAAAGTCATAATGCTATTTTTGTAGCCGAGGAAAAAGGTATAGATACAATAATTGATGATGGACTGTTGATTCGTAATGGTAAAAAACTGGCCGGTGTTTCAGCAAAACGGGAGTTAACTGCTCTCCAAGCGGTAAAAAGGGCTATATTTCTTGACCCGGAACACGCTCAAGAAGTAAAAGATCAAATCGCAAGAATTAAACCCGAAAAAATATTAATTTTGGGCACATCCCATAAAATGGTGAAGAAAATCACCTCTGCTTTAGATTTGCCTGAGCCTAAACATTTAATATATATAGAAGATATTTGCTCGGAAATAGAGATACGCAAAGCTAAAAAAATGCGGAAAGAGTTTGGTAAGCATGTAATTCCCTTACCAACGATTGAGATAAAAAAAGATTTTCCTAATTACTTAATTGACCCACTGCAGTTTTTCTTTAAAAAGAAAGGTAAAAACAAGGTGGGAGAAAAATCTATTGTTCGGCCCCGCTTTAATATGCTAGGCAAGCTTACTATTTCGGAAAATGTAATTGAGCAATTAACCAAGGCAGCAGCTTCAGATATAAAAGGAATTAACCGGGTATTAAAAGTCAATGTGTTCATGGGAGAAGAAGGGGTTAATATTAATACGGATTTGAAGGTGGCTTATGGTGTTGATATGAGAAAATTAGCCCAGCTTTACCAGGAAGCTGTAGTGGGAATAATCGAAAACTTAACCGGGCTTAATGTGCTAAAGGTGGATGTGACAGTAAAATCATTAGAAGTGAAATAGGAAACCACGGAGTAATACGGATGAACACTAATAATTCGCCTGACGGCGAAGGTTCCTTCTTAACCTTAACCTCAACCATAATCATACGGCCAAAGGTCGTATTACCAACCACCAAAAACTAGCCGCTATATTTCATTGATTAGGTCACCTCATCTTAAGGAGGATATTTATGAAGCAGAATATGACAGCATGGTTTATGGAAAGCGGGTTTGTGGGGATTCCCAAGAATCTGTTAGGCCTGATGGAGCCTTTAGGTCTTTCTTTTGACGACTTGGGGAAAATCGTTTATCTTCTCTATTGCGGTGTTGATCAAGTAAAAAAAACAGACAGTTATGCTCGGGATGCAGCAAAAACCTTAGAGAAAAAAGGTTTAATAAACTGGTTTCCTGATATGGAAAGAGTAGATTTTTCCCCCATGTTTAATCTTATCGCGGAAAAGCTGGGTGATGATCCGGTTTATATAGAAACAGCGGCCGCTAGCGAAGAAGAGTTTAGCTATTCGGATTTGGTAAAAAATTTAGAAAAAAAATTAGGACGGTTTTTATCAGTTAAAGAAAAAATAGAAATTCAGAAGGTTGCCCAGCGTTATGACTGGCCGTTAAATTTAGTACAAGAAATGTATATGTTTTATCAAACTAATTATCGAAGGCAATATGCTTTTTCTTTTTTTGCCCAAATGGCTTTTGGGGCCAAAGTTGATAATCTGGACAGTTTTGGCAAATTCATTGAAAACTTAAATTATACAACTTATAAAGTAGTAGAAGTTAAACGGAGGTTAGGACAAAAAAATTATCCAACAGAAGTGGAAAAAGAATGTTACCTAAAATGGGTCAATGAATGGAAATTTACTCACGAAATGGTTTTACTGGCGGTGGAGGAAACTATTTACGCCACAGATCCTTCTTTTAAATATATCGATACGGTTTTAGAAAACTGGCATAAACAAGGGATAGATACTCCGGAAAAACTCAAGCTACATAAACTGGAAAGAGAAAAGGAAAAAGAGAAGGAAAGAGAAAAAGAAAAGAAAACTCCTAATACCACTAGAATTGGTCAAGCTGTTTACGGAAAAATTCGGGATTTAGATGACTTGGTGGAATAAATGAGGGGGAGAATATATGTTAGCCCGTGATATTTTGATTCAAAATAAAATTGCTGAGTGTGAAAAAAAAATTGCTCTACTTCATAAAAGGTTTCCCCGGCTGGAGGAAATTGCCCAGGAAGTCAGCCGTTTAAGCATAGAGCGGATAAGAGTGGGGCTCATTGAAAGAAACACGGAAAAAGCTAAGAGTATAGACAAAAAAGTTCTAAATTTACTAAAGGAAAAAGAATATATTTTAAAAGCTAATAATTTACCTTTGGATATTTATGAACCTGATTGGGATTGCCCCCAATGTAAAGATAGGGGTTACATAGAACCCGGTGTTCTTTGTGAATGTTTTAAACAGGAGCGTTATGACCGGATTTTTAGTCAAAGCGGTCTCATAGGAAATATGCGGGAAAAAACTTTTGCTAATTTTAATGTTAATTATTATCTTGATCCGGCAGGCATGGAAAAAAAAGTTGAAAGGTGTAAAGAATTTGCCGCCAAACTAATCAAAAAAGAACCTCAAAATAATCTATTTTTTACTGGTGAAGTAGGTCGGGGAAAAACTCATATGTCTGTAGCCATTGCTAATGAGGTAATGAAACAGGGAGTAACGGTAATCTACAAGCGGATTGATGATTTACTGGATATTATTCGCGAATACAAATACCAGAGGGAAGAAAATGGCCCTAGTGAAACTTCTCAACTGGAATTTTTAGTAGATGTAGATTTACTTATTATTGATGATTTAGGGACGGAATCTTTAACACCTTTTGCGGAAAATCAACTGCGGATGTTAATAGAAGATAGAAATAATCTAAATAAGCCTTGGATAATTAACAGTAATTTAAGTATTAAAGAATTACAAACTAAATATGGGCAAAGAATAACCGATAGAATTATTGAAAAAACGGACATTTTTGCTTTTGAAAGCTCCATGAGTATCAGAGAGTTATTACGAAGAGGCATTGGGCAGTAATTTTGGACAATCCTAGCCACAAACAACTAATTACCAGCCACTAAATTGAGAGGTGCAATGTGTTTAAAGATAAAAAACTAATAATTGGTTTAATATCTTTTCTTTTAATTATTGTTCCATTGGGAATATTTCTCAGTAATCAAAAAAAAATTTCTCCGGAAGCTAAAATTCTGGAAACAACAGATAAAAAACAAGTGGATTCAGAAAGGATTAAAACCCATATAGAGAAACTATCCAGTGAAAAGTTTCAGGGGAGAAGAGCAGGTACAAGAGGAGAAGCCGAAACTGTTCTTTATCTGGCCCA
>ENA-OWOZ01002041-OWOZ01002041.1-bioreactor-metagenome-genome-assembly--contig:-NODE-2041-length-16253-cov-4.073380_pt1 | contig 16253 bp, 13 predicted proteins | sample MGYA00238140_ERZ651804 | MGnify/ENA primary metagenome ERZ651804 (study PRJEB26910, sample SAMN07631232) | bioreactor metagenome | isolation source: Switchgrass digestor | place: USA: Dartmouth... | reverse complement strand
CTCCCCGCGAGCACTAGCCCACTCCCCACGGAGCCCAAAATGTATGCCGGCAATTGCTCCCAATCCCAATAGGGTAGTGAAGTAAAATATACTGCGCCAACCTAGATAATGATTCATTATCCCCCCCAGCACAGGGCCAACTGATAGCCCCAGGTAGGTGACAGCAACGCTAAAGCCCAGTGCCCGGCCTCGTTTTTCGGGAGGATAAACTGAGGTTAAAATAGCCATCCCCGTACTGAAAATCATGGCTGCCCCTATACCTTGTAGTAAGCGTAAAGTAATGACTATTTCCATGGAAGAGGCCAGGGTGGCAATGAGGGAAAACAAGGTATAAAAAATAGTACCTGTTAAGTACATGCGACGCCTACCAATTATATCAGAAAGGCGTCCTAATGGTAAAAGGAATGCTGCTGAGGCTAATAAATAGCTGGTAATAGCCCAGCTAGTTAATACTGCACTACTGCCATATTCTTGCCCCATGGTAGGTAGTGCCAGGTTAATAGAACTACCCATAAAGGTAGTCATAAATGAAGTGGCCATAACGGTGAATAGGGTTCTTCTCTCATTGCTTGTATTTTCCATAATTATTACTCCGTTATTATAATTCTTTATTACGCTAAAATATATTTCCAAGCTAGACTAAAGAATATTAGGGTAAAGATAAGCTTAAAGAAAAGCGGGTTTATCTTACGGCTGACAAAGACCCCGAATTGTGCTCCAATTATTGCTCCTAGCGCCAATAATAACCCAACAGGCAGGTTAACAAAACCTTGCTGTAATTTAATAATACCTCCTAGGGCCATATAAGGAAATATGGCTAATAGGGAAGTACCTGCGGCTTCATATGGTTTGGCAGCAAAATACCATAGTAAAAAGGGAACTAATATAAAACCACCGCTTATTCCTAAAATTCCTGCCAAACTTCCTGTTAATAGCCCTAATATTAAGAGCTTAATTGCTTCATATTTGATCCGTTTGGGCAGGGGACTATCAAATTCGCTATTTTGGTGCCATTGTCGGTATGCTTCACTTCCCATACGAAAAGCCATAGCTAAAAATAGCAACCCCATAAGGAGCAGCAATATACTAACATTATCTGCCAGGTAATACTTGAATACGTATGACCCTAGTAAAACCCCGATAATTCCACCGGTACTAATCGTAAGCGCCCTTTTTACCTTTATGTTGCCACTACGAAAATGGCCAAATGCTCCGGATAAAGTAGAGAAAATTCCGGCAAAGAGTGAAGTGCCAATTGCGATAACGGGATTAAAACCGAGAATAAACTGGTTAGCCGGAATCATAATAATACCACCGCTAATTCCTAATAATGCTCCTAGAACACCAGTAAAGAGTCCAATTACTATAGCCAGTATATATATAGACACTATCTATTTACTCCTAAATTAAATACAATTTTTTATTCTATTATACTAGTATACCAGCATAAACATAAGAATGCTCAATATAACTTACTATAAAACCGTTTTGGATTAAAACAAATTATGCTTTTTCCTTTGAATTATTCAATAGTGAGTTATGATTATTTTATAAACTGTACCGCATATATGAAAGGGGTCAGGTATGGGCACTATCTTTAAAATTGCTAGTTATAATATTCAGCACGGGCAGGGAATGGAAGGCCATTTTGACCTTAGCCGGACTGCTAAGGTGCTCATAGAAATTAATCCCGATGTAGTATTGGTGCAGGAGGCGGACTGCCGGAGGCCTAAAACCGGGCTGACTTGCCAGCCCGGATTGCTGGCTAAAGAACTTAATATGGAATATGCCTACGGAGAAGTAAGACGTTATCGACCAGGTTCTTATGGCAATGCTATATTATCACGTTTTCCGATTATAGCAAAAAAGAATCACCTATTACCTAGTGAAACTGATCAACGCTGCTGTCTAGAAGTTATAATTAAAGCACCTATGCTGAAATTCACCGTTTTTAACCTGCACTTGGGCTTGAACTCGGCAGAGCGTTACTGGCATTTAAATGAAATAATATTGCCTCTGGTGCAAGCTATTAATCATCCGGTTATACTTGGTGGTGATTTTAATGTTGGGCCAGATTCGGCTGAAATTTCTTTAATAAAAGAATTTATGCTGGATTCTTTTCAGGCTAATTCTGGGAATTGTTTTTTTACATTTCCATCTGCTAACCCTTATCACCGGATAGATTATATTTTTTTAAATAAACATTGGCAGCTTCATGATTATAAAATCATTAACCAAACCCTGGCTTCAGACCACTTACCCATAATGTGTAGCGTTAGTGCTAAATACCAAAGTAAACCTTGTAGTGGGGTAAATTAGTATTTACAGTTTTTATAACTATGCTATAATAAAATAAAAAAATAAAATGTCAGGCACAGAAACTGTGCTCGGCTCCTTTTGTGGGCAACGGAAATAAGTATCCGTGGGACTTCATTTAATTAATGAAGTCCCTTTTTTACTATTAGGAGGAATTATTGGTGGATATAAGGGCAAAAGCAGCTTGGTTGTCGGTTTTTAGTAATACTTTTTTGGTGCTTAGCAAGCTAGTAATAGGTATTTTAATTGGTTCGGTTAGTGTTATATCAGAGGCTATTCATTCTGCCAACGATCTGTTGGCTTCATTTATTGCGCTGTTTGCTGTAAAAACATCTACACGGCCGCCTGATCGGGAGCATCCTTATGGCCATGGGAAAATAGAAAATATATCCGGTACAATTGAGGCGCTTTTAATTTTTGTTGCTGCTGGCATGATTATTAAAGAAGCTATAGATAAAATTGTTAGTGGCGGCGAAGTAATGGATTTGGGTTGGGGTATGACAGTAATGGGTTTTTCAGCATTATTGAATTTCCTGGTATCCAATTATTTATTAAAAGTGGGAAGGGAGAATAATTCCGTAGCCCTGGAAGCAGATGGTATGCATTTGCGTACTGATGTGTTAACTTCGCTGGGGGTATTTTTCGGATTGTTACTAATTAAAATTACTGGTTATCAGATATTTGACCCTATAGCAGCTATTCTGGTAGCCTGCTTAATATTAAAGGCAGCTTATGATTTGACTAGAAAAGCCTTTATGCCTTTGCTGGATTCTTCATTAGATGAGGAAGATATTGCTTTGACCGAAAGTATTCTTAAAGAATATAAGGATAATTATATTGAATACCACAAACTACGAACCCGAAAAGCAGGACGGGATTCTCATATTGATTTTCATCTGGTACTTAATCCAGATAAAAGTATTCAGGAAGCACATGACCTTTGTGAAGAAATTGAAGCAAGAATTAATGCGCAAATTCCCTATTCTCATGTTTTAATCCATATAGAACCATCTAAGAAGGATTCAAAACAAAATAGTTAGCGTGATTTTTGGAGAAATTAAAAAATTATTTACAAATTAGTGGGAAGAGATAAATATCTTCCCACTCAATACAATAATAAAAAACCATAATATTATTTTTTATTCTAGGTCTTATTAATTTTTTTAGTTTTTTATTCTGGAGCTTGTATAGCTTCGGCTGGACAAGCCTCGGCACAAGTACCGCAATCAGTACACATCTCGGGATTAATTTCGTATTTCTCCTCACCTTCTGAGATGGCCTCAACTGGACACTCATCTGCACAGGTACCACAGGCTAGGCATTCATCAGTAATAATGTGTGCCACTTTATTATCCCCCCTTCTTTTATCTTAATTTTTAATTGTTAACCCGTTCGAAAATATAACTAGCAAGAACTGTGCCACATTATCTATATAGCGCTGCTTTATTTCGATTTTTTTAATAAAAAATACTTATTAATGTTTCTATAATAAGTTTTCTATCCGTTAATTATTGACTTTAAATAATAAACGCTCTTTTTCTCATAAGCCCTTTTTCAGTACTGAATATGGCATAAAACTTGCTTTATAAATTGATTAGCAGTAATCGGTTTGATTGGAGGATATCATGATGAAGAGATGCGGAATCATCTATAATAACCGAAGACGGGATGTTGAGGCTTTCAAGAACCTTACGGTTAAGAAGCTAACAAAAGAAGGTATTGAGGTATGGTGCGAGACCGACGAATGTGCTAAAGATAATACCGATTTAATAATAATCTTAGGAGGCGACGGAACCATCCTAAGGGGATTTAGAGAATATATGAAGCTAGAAGTGCCTTTTGTTTGTGTCAATTTCGGCAAAGTGGGGTTCTTATCTAGTGTTGAACCTGGGGCATTTATCAGATATCTTCCTAGACTTTTAAATCAAGATTATTATATTGAAGAAAGATCTGTATTACAGTTCAGTATTATAGATAACAACAAAGCCAACAAAAGTTACTATGCGTTGAACGAAATAGTTATACGGTCTAATAAACCAGTTATTTCACGCCTGTCAGTCTATATTAATGGTTTCCTTTGCATGGATGTCGAAGGGGATGGGCTCATTTGTGCTACATCAACGGGCTCTACTGCTTATTCTTTGTCTGCCGGGGGGCCAATCGTGGATTATCATATAAATGGCATAGTCATTACCCCCATATGTTCAAGAGGTAATGTAAAACCGTGTATTGTAGCACCGGACCGAAATTTGCAAATCTTTATTAATGACTATAGGACAGACTATATAATAGTAGCTGATGGTATTACAAGCTCTAACCTTAGCTATCAAAACCAGATAAAACTAAGCATATCGCCAATAGTAGGCAAATTCGTATACTTAGAGAAGGAGCACTATTACAAAAAATTATCTTCCATAATTAAATAAAGAATTACCGGGCAAAAAGTTTTTATATGTATATAAGCGAATAGGCGAAGGTAAGTATCATGCTTTACCTTCGCCTATATCTTCTATATCCCCTATATTAAATGGACTATTTGTCACATCCCATAAGGTAATCATTAATAGCTTGGGCTGCTTTTTTAGCTCCCGCGATTGCTTGAACTACCGTAGCGGCCCCAGTTACTACGTCACCCGCTGCAAATATCCCTGGTTTACTTGTCCTTCCGTTCTCGTCAATTATAATATTTCCATTTTTACTGGTCTCTAAGTCGGTCAAACCATAGGCAAACATATTATTCGGCCCTTGTCCAATCGCAATTACTACCGAATCAATCGCGATTTCGTGTTCCGAACCAGGAATAGGAACAGGTCTTCTCCGGCCGGAAGCATCAGGTTCCCCAAGCTCAAAGCTTCGGCAGATAATGCTGCTTACATATCCTTTTTCATTCCCTTTAAATTCTATCGGGCTAGTTAACCAGGTAAATTTAACTCCTTCATCGAGAGCTTGTTTTAATTCTTCCTTACTGGCTGGCATCTCTGCTTCTGATCTACGATAAATTATATTGGTTTCTTTAACTCCCAGCCGCAATGCCGTTCTTGCACAATCCATCGCTACGTTACCGCCGCCAATTATTGCTATTTTTTCTCCTACATGAAGTTGCGGCGTTTTATTATTCTGCCAGCTTAAGTTTGCCCTCATTAAAAACTCATTAGATGTATAAACACCATTCAGGGTTTCGCCGGGAATTTCCATAAACCAGGGTATTCCAGCCCCAGTACCAACGAAAACAGCATCATAACCAGCGTCGAACAACTCATTTACGGTTTGTGTCTTGCCTATCATTACATTAGTTTTAATCTCTACACCTAGGTTACGTATATAGTCAACTTCCTTTTGGATGATAGCATTGGGTAGCCGGTATTCTGGTATTCCGTAGAGCATTACTCCTCCTGGAGCATGCAAGGCCTCAAATATAGTGACCTTATGTCCCATCAGCGCCAGGTCATTGGCAACTGCTAATCCAGCAGGCCCCGAACCAATTATGGCAACTTTTTTCCCGCTTGGCTTTATTTCCGGTTTACTAGGACTTCCGTTTTTCAATTCCCAATCTGCTACAAACCTTTGCAGGGCCCCAATAGCTACCGGCTGATTCTTTTTCCCTTGGATACAATTCTTTTCACATAATTCGTCCTGAGGACATACCCGGCCGCAAATACCCGGAAGACAATTTTTTTCCCTGATTTTGTCTAACGCTTTTTGATACTCTTTTTCCTTAATAAGATTAATAAAACCAGGTATATCTACCCCGGCAGGGCAGCCTTCTATACATTTGGGTTTTTTACATTGCAAACATCTTAATGCTTCCAACAGTGCCTGTTCTTCATTAAAACCAAGGGCGACTTCGTCATAATTGTGAATCCGAGTCTGAGGATCTAACATAGGCATTTCTTGTCGGGGTATTTTTTTCGTTTCTTTTACTTCTGACATTTACAACCACCTCCGGAAATATGTTCTTCGGCCTTGAATGCGTTCATTCTTTGCTCGGCTATGTCCCAATCCACCAGATGACCGTCAAATTCCGGACCGTCAACGCATGCAAACTTTATTTTGCCGCCTACCGAAACTCTGCATGTTCCGCATAAGCCAACACCATCAAGGATAGGCACATGCATATTTACCCTGGTGGGTATATTATATGAGCGGGTAATCTCACATACATCCCTCATCATGGCAATTGAACCTATAGCCATTACTAAGTCAAATTTCGCATCCTTTTCCAAAGTCTGTTTGAGCAAGTCTCTGGCAAGTCCCTTCTGACCTTCAGAGCCGTCTTCGGTGAAGATATGGATTTCGTCACTTACTTCCTTCATTTCCTGATGGAAAATTATATGTTCTTTAGTATCTGCACCAATAATTGAAACCACTTCATTTCCTATTTCCTTAAGCGCCCTGGTTATGGGATAAACGGAAGCAATTTGTACCCCGCTAGCTATACAAATTACTTTTCCGAATTTAGCAATATCCGATCCATTTCCTAATGGGCCAGCTAAATCCAGAATTTTATCACCTGGTTCTAGACTATCCAGATGAATAGTTGAATTTCCGTCCTCTTCTAAAACCAAAGTTATGGTTCCTTCATTCCGATCAAAATCTACAATATTAAGGTGTATTCTTGCACTGTTTTCGTTTGCGCGTAAAATAACAAACTCTCCGGGTTGAGCTTTCTTAGCTATATCTGGAGCATTTATTGTAAACTGCTTTATACCTGGGGCCAATCCTATTTTATTTACTATTGTAAACATTTTTTTATTACCTCCTCTTTCTTAACAACAAGAAGCATTTAAATTTTAGTAAAATGCTCTCCAAGGATACGATAAGGGTAATAAAAGTAATTATCTGCTAATACCGTAGCGCTTCATTTTTCGATATATTGTACTGCGGGCGACACCTAGATTTTTTGCTAGCACGGTTATACTATAATTGTGTTTATTGAGTAAATTCTCAATAAGTTCACGTTCGTATTCTTCCAGGCTACGGCTTGTTTCGGGTAATACTGTAGGAGTATCTATCGAATTAATTTCGTCAGGTAATAAGATAGTATTAGAGCCTATATAATAAGACCTTTCTATTAAATTTTGCAGCTGCCTGACATTACCTGGCCATTTATAGCGTGTTAACATATTAATTTGAGAATCTGAAACACTTAATGGCTTAATATTATTTTGTTTTGCAATTCTTTTAATGAAATAATCGATTAATAGTGGTATATCTTTGGGTCTTTCCCTAAGTGGAGGAATCTTTATCAATACAACATTTAATCGATAAAATAAGTCTGCACGGAAATTACCTTTTTCTACCTCTCTAAACAGGTCTTTATTGGTCGCTGCAATAACCCTTACATTTACTGGAATTTCACTGTTTCCTCCAACCCGGGTAATTGTTTTATTTTCAATAACCCTGAGTAACATAGTTTGCAAATGTAAAGGCATATCACCAATTTCATCTAAGAAAATAGTTCCACCATCTGCAAGCTCGAATTTACCAGGATTTCCCCCTTTACGGGCTCCAGTAAATGCTCCTTCATTATATCCAAACAATTCACTGGCAATTAAATCGCGAGGTATTGCAGCGCAGTTGACCGCAACAAATGGTCCATTTCTTTGGAAACTGGCATTATGAATTGCTTGGGCAAAAAGATCCTTTCCAGTACCACTTTCCCCTAAAATCAAAACATTGGCGAAAGCGGTTGCTCCTTTTTGGGCGATTTTGACAGCCTGTAGAAAATTGCTACTTTGGCCTATTATGTCATCAAAGGTTATACGGGCAGTGGTACCGGCTATTTTCCTAGCCATATTACGAATACGGTGGGTATTATTAATTGCCAATAGGCGTCCTGTTTTTTCGCCGCAAATGTTTATATTACGACATGTAATTACGCAAGACAATTTATTGCCATGCCTATTTTTTATAATAGTTTCGTAATCAGCTATTTCTTGAGACGAATTCAATATTTTTTGAATACTACTCGTGTCAAAAGGTAATGAAGCAATACTGGTTCCGATATAGTTAGAGGGTTCTAACCCCAAAAGTTTCTCCGCACTATGATTCATATGCGTTATTTTACCAGTATTATCGACTGCAATAAGGCCATCAAAAACGGAATCCATTAATACCGATTTATTGAAAGCTTCGGCCCGATAGGCTTCTAAAGTATGATTTAAGGCAATTTGTTTTTCAATGGCCTTAGCTGCGGCAGCAACTATTCCCAGCGTATGTGGATGAGACAATTCCCATCTTCCGGTCATATCCAATGCCCCAATAATATTTCCATCGCAGTCATGGATAGGTGCGCCTGAGCAACTCCAATTATGGGAACATAAACAATAATGTTCTGGCCCATTTATTTGCAACGGACGATCTTCATGAATAACTGTAGCAATTCCATTTGTACCTGCTGCGGACTCACTCCAAAGCGCTCCTTCTCTGAAATTGCCATAAGTCGTTTGGTCGGCGACATTTGAGTCACCAAATATTTTTAAAATATATCCTTCTGAATCTGCCAAAGCTACTATAAACCCGGAACCTTGGACACATTCAAGCACATGAGTCATCACGGGGAGGGAAATATCAACTAATTTTCGATTAGCTTCCAGCCGTTTATTTAATTCGGACTTGGTAAGCACTAGGGGAGCTATTTTCTGGTAAGGATTGACCTCTAGGTTTTTGCACCTTTCCCAAGAACGTAAGACAACGTCTCTTACCACCTCAGGCTGCGTCTGTTCCCCGTTAATAAACTTTTTCCAAGCATTACGAATACATGAATGTGACTGCTCGTAGTTGGCATGAATAGACAATGAAAAAAGCCTCCTTCCTTAAATGACCATGTTGCAACAAAATGCAAGACGAATATCTTCCAAGGCTAATTGAACATGGCTAATAGAACGGCTTTGAACTAGTGCAGAATATATACTGTGAAATGGCGATAGAACTATATAGGGATAAGAATGTAAATGTTGCGACAAATAACTACAATTATTTTAATATATATGACAAATTATTTAAAGAAAAATTCGACTACCAAAATATTAGCTGCTAATTCATAATTTGCTTTTGCTAGATTATTCTATCCCTAATAGCTACTATCGCCATGCATTTATCGGAAGTAAGCTTTTATAAGCATTTTTTAATCCGCAATACCAGCTAATCTTTTGGCCATATTCTTTCTTTCCTCAATATCATAATTAGCTAGGAGTGCTATTGTTTCCATTATTGGTGAACCTCCGCCGTGAACTCCGGCATATTGCCATACTCCTCCAAAAGCGGAGCAGTTAAGATCAGCAATGGCCCGGAAACATCTATGCTGGTTTTCCGCTGAAATTTTGGGATTTCTTATCATATAATGGTTCAATAAATTTCCTACCTTTTCGTTATAAAAATCATCTTCATACGGAAGTGTTGCGGGTAATCCTCCGGCCAAGTCTGTCAGTATTTCGTGCTCATGATAAATATTTTCCCCCGCATGTCTTCTGCCAGCATTACAGAAAATAGGATCGGGAACATATGTTCCTGAAGAGGCTTTAGTAGCGTTATATGCCCCGGCTTGTCCTGCTGCGTCAACGAGTTCTGCTACTCCTATCAGGTGGGCTATTTTATCTTTAACATGCTGTGCTTTCGCAACCCCATTATATTCAGCAACCAAAGCCGAAAATCCCATGATAATGTCGGTGACAGCCGGCTTACATCCGGTATAACTATGCCTGTGGTATAAAGCAAAAAGTAAGGCTAGTCTTCCGGCAAACTCCCATTCGCCTGCCATAAATACTCTTTCCCAGGGAACAAATACATCATCAAAAATTACAAAAGCATCTGAGCTTCCATACTCAGCAAATGGTGCCTTTAGTTCCTTTCTTTCCCGTGGTGCTGATGCTCTATTGACTAGGTAAAGCCCTTCAGTATCAGCAGGAATGGCAAATGCTACTGCATAATCAGCATCATCTTTTCCCATAGCTCTGGTTGGTAAGGCAATTATCTCTTCAGCAAAAGCTGAAGTGGTAATGTGTTGTTTGGCCCCTCGTACAACAATTCCATCTTTTTTACGTTCTACTATACGAAGGTACAATTCTGGATGGGCTTGCTGGTGAGGTTTTAGAGAGCGGTCGCCTTTAGTATCAGTTTGAGCACAGCAACCAGTGATGTCATTTTTCTGGAAGTATTTTAAAAATTCCAGAAAATGTTGATAATATTCTGTACCTTTTGCATCATCAATTTCTTTAGTAGCTACGGATAAGGCATTCATGGCATCTGTTCCCATACATCTTTGGATGCAAAAACCTGTTTCCCGTGTCAATAGACGAGTCATCTTTTGTTTCTTTAATAAATCCTCTTTACTTTGGTGAATATGGCAAAAACGGTTAATTGTCTCACCGGTAATATGTGAGGTAGCAGTTAATACGTCTCTAAAGTTAGGATTATTAACCAAATCATAAGTGAGGCTGATGACCTTAATACCTGGCATTATACGAGGATCGGTTCTCTCAACCAATTCTCCACCCATGTATACGTTTTTTTTCATCTTTTTTAAACGTTCAATGTATTCTTGTGATGTAATCATTGCTTATCTGTCCTCCTTATATTTTTATTTGCTCAATAGCTTTTACCTAAAATTAATAAGCATCACACTCCATTGTCTTTAATAGCGAAAAACCATATAAATGCATCTCTTTATTAGAAAAGCAATTTTTATACCAACCTTAATCTTGTTTAAACTAATGCCAAACCACCAATTTTGCGGTTTTTAATTTTTTAGTCAAGAAATAACATTCTCCCCCACCTATCCGACTTGTTGCGATTTGCATCATTAACGTATTGCCCGCATGTTCGGTTATTCACAATTAGTTTAAAGAGAATATTATTGCTTATCAGCTAACGGAACGTGGCTGAGAAATGGACTAATATTATAGATTGTTGCAAAGCGCAACAACATAGACGAGTGTATGGATTGTTGCAAGGAGCGACGACATAGTTGAGGGAATGTAAAGGATTGCCCGAATTATAATGTCGCATTATGCAACAGTAGTTGCCGTTTGCGACAATACTATTCTTCTTAAGTCAGTATACTTGAGAGCTGGTTTAGCTAAGAAATGGCGGCAACGGCCACTTCTTGGAGTTAAATAGAATAGCCATTATGGCAAATCTTATTGTCCAGGGAAGTTATAAAAAAAGCAAGATAATGCGACAATGATTGTTGCATATTGCAATTAATTAATACTCGGTCAAATCAGTCTTAGCTAATGTTTGTAGCATAGTGCAACATTTCACAAAGATGCTTTTAAGATGTTTTTTATAAGGGTAAGTCTATTAGGCCCAGTAGATTGACAAAATAGCTGTGAAAAACCGTTTCTTTAAAGACTTGGTATATGTTTTGCAATTATTTAAAGGTGCCAAAAAAATTGGTTAATAATTTAAAAAACAATGAAAAACATTAAGCATTATGGATCACCTTGACTTCTTAATGTTTTTTAATGTTTTATTTTAGTCCTCGCTAGCTAAATTATCCGTGGCTTAAGAGGGATTGGGGGGTAGTTATAGATGAGTAGGGAGGTGATATGAAATTAATTTTACTGGTTTTCTCGGGTAAGAATATAAAGAAGGGAGTAAGGCGATGAGCGAATTAAAAAAGCAACCAACCGGGGAATTATTAGACAATAAGCCAAAAACGAATTACCGTTGGGTAATAATTTTTATGTTATGGCTATTGTACCTTATTAACTATTTTGATAGGACAGCTGTATTGACTTTTCTACCGTTTATACGGGAAGACCTGTCATTAACTCATCAGCAAGTGGGTGTTGCTGCATCTGTATTCTTCTTCGCTTATGCAGTAGCTCAGATTCTAGCAGGCTGGTTAGCAGATAAGATAGGTTCCAAAAAAGTTATGGGGATTGCAATTTTCGTATTTACCTTTGTAACATTTGTGACCGGGCTTGTGAAAAACTTTACACAGTTCTTCCTTATTCGACTTGGTTTGGGCTTAGGAGAAGGACACCATTTTGCGCCGGCTAACCGTTGTATAGCTGACTGGTTTCCTAATAAAGAGAAAGGCCGGGCAGCTAGTATTCTTGCTACAACATGGGCAGTAGGGCCAGCGATTATACCCATAACGGTTACAGCCCTGGCTGCAGCATTTGGCTCTTGGCGTCCAGTATTTTATGTTTTGGCTGTACCTGGTGCTTTAGGTATATTTTGTTTATTCTACTGGGTATTTAATAATCCCAGAGAAGCTATGGCGAAAGGCAGATGTTCATTAGAAGAAGTTAAATATATTGAAGAAGGTCTTACTGAAGGCTTGATGAAGGAAGGAGAGAAGTTTGACACTAAAAAGGCTCTTGGCATAATTTTCCGTGACAAAAGCTTTATTTGCTACTGTCTCATGCTATTTTGTGCCTTAGCTATTTATTGGGGTTCTACTACCTGGATTTCCTCCTTCCTGTATGAACAACATGGTTTTAGTATGCAAACAATGGGTGCTTTGGTTTCATTACCTTATGCAGTAGCCATGATTTCTATGATGTTTGGCGGCACATTAATGGACAAGTTCTTCAAGAGTAAAGCTAAACCTGTACTTCTGTTGTCCTTTATTCCTGCTATACCAATCCTTTTCTATCTCGGCTCAATAGAAAAAGGAAATGTTTCGCTTCTAGTGACGGTGTTAGTATTAAATGGGTTCTTTGTTAACTTGTTCTGGGGAGTTATCTACGCATATCCGCAAATTCGCTATCCCAGAGAGATGGTAGGAACGGCTGTAGGAGTATCTAATGGTTTTGGACAGCTTGGCTCTTTTATGGCTCCACTGGTGGCAGGGTACTTGGTGTATGAATCTGCTGGCGTAGTTTATTACACCAATGTATTTATATTCTTTGCAGGACTTGCAGTCTTGGCGGGTGTTTTAGCTCTGTTCTTAAATGAAAAACCGCTTGACATGTCACAAATTACAGAAAGAAAAGCTAGTTAGAGATAGGGGGAATTAAATAATGGCAAGTTCAATGTTTGATTTGTCAGGGAAAGTATCATTGGTTACTGGCGGCACTAAAGGGCTAGGCTATGGAATGGTTAAAGCCTTGGCAGAAGCTGGTTCTGATATTGTTGTAGTTAGCAGAACCGCTCCTGATTGCGAACGCGTTGCCGAAGAAGTAAGAGCTATGGGACGTAGAGCCCTGGCAGCTCCCACAGATATTTCCAAATTAGAGTCAATTGAAGGACTCGTGGAAAAAGCAGTACAAGAATTTGGAAGAATTGATGTTTTGGTGAATAATGCTGGAACAGCTGTTACCAAGAGCGCTATTGATATCACAGAAGAGGACTGGGATTGGGTTCAGAATCTTAACTTAAGGGGTGTATTTTTCCTTTCCCAGGCAGTGGGCAAACAAATGATAAAACAAAATGGCGGCAAAATAATTACTGTTGCATCGATTATGGGTTTGGTAGCAGATGTATCTATAATACCTTATGTCGCAAGTAAAGGCGGACTTATACAGATGAGTAAGGCTCTAGCTCTTGAGTGGGCTAGATATAACATTAATGTTAATGTTGTAGCTCCCGGTTATGTTATAACTCCTATGAATGAAAAAGAATTCAGTAATCCTAAAATTTATGAACGCATGCTGAAAAAGATTCCAATGCGTCGCTTAGGAACCGTTGAGGACATAGCTGGTGCAGTTGTTTACTTTGCCTCAGATGCTTCCAATTACTGCACTGGAAGTGTATTAGTTGTTGACGGTGGATGGATAGTTCCTTAATAAAATCTACTTTTAGAAAGGAGGAAACCATTTTGGATAACATGAAAAAAAGATCTGACAAAAGGATGACTTTAAAAGAAGCTATCAGTACCTTTGTGAAGGATGGCTGCTCAGTTGCATTCAGCGGAATGGGAGGGACACAACCTGTTGCTCCTACTTATGAGATAATCAGACAGCAGCCGAAAAATCTAACTTTAATTGGAGACAGTCCATGTGAGCCCGGAGATATGTTAGCTGGTGCTGGCTTATTAAAACGCATGGAAATTGCCTGGTGTTCCTATGCTGTTGCTGGATTAGGTTATAATTTCCGGCGGGCTGTTGAAGAAGGTGTACCTGTTAAGGTTGAAATCGAGGAGTATTCTAACTATACTATCGGTTTACGTTTCCTGGCAGGGGCTCTTAATGTACCCTTTATGCCCACACGGTCTCTTTTGGGTTCAGATTTAACCACTTATAATTCCAAAATTATTGAATATGAAGATCCGTATACTCATACTCCGGTTGCCTTGGTACCTGCTGCGAATCCTGATGTTGGAATAATAATCGCATCGCGGGCTGATAAAAGAGGTAATACCCAATTTTTAGGTTTTTCAGCTAATGCAGAAAACATTGCCCGGGCGTCAAAGCATACGATTATTATATGCGAGGAAATAGTTTCTACTGATGAAATTAGGAAAACCGGTAACCTTACAGTAATTCCTGAGTACTGTGTCGATGCAGTTGTAGAGGCTCCATTTGCCTGCCACCCCTGGAACATGCCTTATGCATATGCATATGATATCCCATTCCATATGGAATTTCTAAAGCAAAATAGAACTAGAGACGGTTTCCTGAAATGGCTTGATGAATGGGTATTTGCATTACCTGACCATGAAGCATATTGTCGCAAAGTTGGTTGGGAAAGACTATACACCCTGACTAGAATTGAGAGAAAATTCTGTAAAGCACCATACTAAAAAGTAAAGGAGGTAAAAATAATGCCAAATTATTCTACTGATTATACAATGTCAGAATTCCTTTCTGTGTGTGCAGCAAGGGAGATAAAAGATGGCGAAACTGTTTTTGCCGGTGTAGGACTTCCACTTATGGGGGCTCTTTTGGCTCAAAATACTCACGCTCCGAATTCAATATTAGCTATGGAATGTGGTGGAATAGGCCCTAAACCTAAGAGGATATTTTTAGGTATTGGTGATAACACTTGCGTAGAAAACGCCATATTTAGTACTTCTTTGTGGCGGCTCTTTTCTGACCAACAAAAGGGCTTCTTCGATGTAGGAATGATAGGTGGAGCTCAAATTGATAAATACGGCAATTTAAATAGTACTGTAATTATTGGCGATAAAGATTACTATACTCCTGTATCCAGGCTCCCAGGCAGCGGTGGAGCTAATGATATAGCAAGTTCAGCTTTAAGAACTATTGTTACTATGCCGCTGCAAAAGAGAAGATTTGTGGAGAAAGTTGACTATATTACTTCACCTGGCCATATTGATAGAAAACGGTATGGGTTGCCTGGAGGAGGACCTTCAGCAGTTATTACTGATAAGTGCATCCTTCGCTTTGACGAGGAAACAGGCGAAGCATATCTCGCAAGCCTTACCGCAGGTGTAACTGTTGATGAAGTTCGTGCCGGGGTTTCCTGGGATTTAAAAGTTCCGGATAAGATCGAGGAGACTGAGCCTCCAACTGTTGAACAAATTGAGTTGCTTAGGTTCTTAGATGCTAACAAAATATATACCGGTAACGGATTAGCTTCGATGACCTTTGAAAGTTATATTGAGATGCTTATTAATTCCTACGAAAGAATGGGTTAAGAGAAGAATTAATTAAGTTAAATTTTGACCTAGTGTATTTTATGTCACTTGAGAGTTAGTTAACATCAGGCCTGCCGTTTTATTGTTGGTCAGGCCTGATGCCTTGTTTAAGTTATTTTGTTATAGTGTTCACTATCACAGGTTGTGAAAATTAAAAAAGATGCCCTGCCCTGCGTATGGTCATATTTTTATATTTTGACTAGAAGAAAAGGGAAAGAGCACTAGTAATGCTTGTATTTGCTTTGAATTTGAGACTTGTTTGTTGCATTAGTTGCGTTAATTAATTTATTTACGGCAGGAGGAATTGCAATGGATTTTCGCTTAACCGAAGAACAAGAAATGATGAAAAGAATGGCCCATGATTTTGCGGCCAATGAAATAGCAC
>ENA-OWOZ01002039-OWOZ01002039.1-bioreactor-metagenome-genome-assembly--contig:-NODE-2039-length-16266-cov-3.462227_pt1 | contig 16266 bp, 9 predicted proteins | sample MGYA00238140_ERZ651804 | MGnify/ENA primary metagenome ERZ651804 (study PRJEB26910, sample SAMN07631232) | bioreactor metagenome | isolation source: Switchgrass digestor | place: USA: Dartmouth... | reverse complement strand
CCATGGGTGTGGAAAATGATCATATTATCATAGTGTTTATCAAGAGGAAGGCGGTAATCCACATGGGCCACAGACCATACATCCATTTGGGGTTCCTCTTCGGGTATTGACATCGGGAAATGGAAATTGACAGGCCTTATACCGTCGATGGCCTTGATCAGCCTGTATCCTTCCCTGAAATTAACCCCCCATGTGCTGTCGCTGCCAAGCGACCATATGGCTACGCTCACATGTGAAAAGCCTGACAGAAGCATTTCCGACAGCTGGGCAAGGTACGCATCCCTGTATTCGGGCGCATTTTGCGTGGGCCGTGCCTGGGTTTCCACCTCCCAGAAAGGTGCCATGTTTTCTGTGTAAAACCCCATTTCATCGCACAGCGACAGGAGTTCGTCACTGAACGGATAAAAAAGCCCACGTATATAGTTGATATTGGCTTGTTTGAAAAGCATCAGATCCCTTCTGATATCCCTGCCCGGTTCATTCAATAAAGGCTCACGGTAATTAATGCCCCTGAGTTTCAACGGACGCCCGTTCCAGGCAATCTCACCGGAATTCATTTCAATGGTTCGAAAACCAGTATACCGGACAATCTCTTCAATAGTTTTTCCGCCTTTCATAAGCTGAAGCTTCAGCCTGTAAAGGTTCGGATGTTCACTGTCCCATTCCCTTACCTTTCCGCAAAATATCCTGTGCCTGGTATCATTAATATTCAAATCGGCGGCTGCAATATCCACCGAGTCCTGATCGGTTATAAAAGCCTTGAGAGCATACTCTTCTTCCTTGTTTTCAAGTACGGTCTCACAGTAAACATTGAGAGAATAGTTTCCTTCGCTGTCTTTCTCCGGTTCGGTATAAAAGCTTCGGATATAAGAAAATGGCAAAGCTATAAGCCTTAATTTACCGAATACGCCGGCTTTTGCATACGGACTCAACTCGCCCTGCCTTTCCTGAAGATTCAGCTGTACTTCAATACCGTGCTTATTCCCGGCCACCCCTGTTATATCGCAGTCCCACTGCGTATAACCGCCATAATGGTTCCGGATAAATGTTCCATCCACCCGTACCGTGGCAATACAGCCAACCCTGTCGAACCTCAGCAGAAGGATTTTATTTCGGAAATCCTCTGGGATGGAAATATATGCCCGGTACCTTAAACCTTCCTCGTCCCCAAGGTACGGCATACCTTTTCCGATATCCGAAACCGGCTTTTCGCTTTTTCTATCTGAAAAATCATCAATTTTCCAGCCTGGATCAAGCTCAAGCACAGGGCTTTGAATATTATCAACAAAATCAGGCAATGGCGGCATTTTCAAATGAACATTATCAAACAGTCTCAATATATCACCTCTTAACGTGAATTTAATCTGGGTATGGATTTATCCCCGTGTATCCACGGTATAAGTTTCCAGTACAGGCCGTTCGGTGATACCCGTAGGTTCTATCAGCATTTGCGTTGATGCCCCGTCCTGGATCTGCCATACCAATGTATTGTTCACATCCACCATAAGATCGTTTACACCCGGTTTCACAAATCCGGTAATATCCAGCCGGTTTGGACTTCCAATAAAACATCCCGCTTCTTTTCCATTTACATAAACAACAGCACAGTCGTTAACCCTTGGAAATCTCAGCATCAACCGTGCACCCGGTTCAACATTTACGATGAATGATCCTTCATATCGGTAAAATCCCGAGAATTCGGGAAAATATCCGGGACCATTCAGGTTTGGCATTTCCCCGCCTTTCGGAATTTCCAACACCTTTTTGAAATCCGGATATTCCGTGATTGCTGCTGTTGAAACCGTCCAATCACAGTCCAAAACGGAATATCCCGTGCAGACCGGCTGTTCTTCAGCCTGTTCCGGAAGATTGCTTCCCGGAATAAATACAGCCGATTCACCGGGTTCCAGGACAAGCCTGAAACGGTTCTGCATAAGGCGGTAATTGTAAGCCAGGTTATTCACCGCATCATACCTGGTAATGTGCGAATATGAACCATTATTAATGATAACTTCTGTATCAACCTTTTCGTCAACACTTTCGTTAAAGAAAAGGTATAATATTCCGTCTTCATGTTTATAGCAAAGAAAGCGTAGTTCCTTATTTTCGGTGCATAAGCTTATTTCGGTTTTCTGATTTTTTCTTATGGTTTCAGATAAATTCTCAAGCTCCAATACAGTGCACGATTTCTTGAAATCATCGGGCAAAGGCCTGTCAAGCGTGTCGGTTTCGGGCATTGTGCCCGTTATATAAACAGGCAGCCCCTGTTTAACCGCGTTTATTACAAACTCCGCCGCTTTTACCGGAATGCACCTGCATCCCGGAATAATCAGCGATCCATACTGCTGTTTGTGGATATAAAGTTTGCCGTTCTCCACCCGTACATGGTTTTCGTCAAAAATATCGGCAGGAATTACATCACAGTCCAGTTGTGCTTCAAGAAGCTTTCTTACGGGTTTCTGGAACAGCATTGCCTCTTCTCCGGTCCATTCGGCTTCGGCATGATACAATACGGCCGCATCGGTGATATGCGTTCCACCGTTCAGAAGGTGGCCAACCCTGTTCATATAACGCATCAGGTGTGCAAAAAAGCGAAAACAGGGATTGTTTCCCCTTGCATAAAAATGCGGGGGACAGTCCCTGTCGGGGAATTTCGGCGAGAAAGCATGCGGCACGAAATGATTGATCCCCCTGACAAGCATATGATCGGTCAGCCACTTCATCAGCCTGATTCCTTCTGCCCAGCCGTAATTGCCAAAAATCTCGCATACCGCCCTCCCTTGCTTTTTCGGATCAATATGGGCGCATGAGCTGCCAAGTTTTGCAAGGCCATAATGGAAAAACTCGCCGTCGGTTTCCCAGGCAAGCCACCTGTGCACCTTTTCATTGAACCCGGGAAGAATCTGAAAATGAACTACATCAACACCCGACATGTGCTGTCCCTTCTGTTCCCGGAAATAATGGCCTATACTGCATCCCAGCCGGGCATGGGCATTATCGTCTTCTATTACATGGCCTATATACTCCACGTTATGTTCTTCGCACCATTTCCCCAGCTGTTCAGAAAAGCATTCACGCACCAGCCGGGTTACCTGGTCCATGTATTGTGAACGTACGGGTACTGTTTTCCCACCCATCCGGTACCACAATGCGGGAAGGTTTTTCTCAAAGTCCTCACCCCATAGTTCTCTAAGAGCCCTTTCAAGAGCATTGCTCCAGGGCAGCCTGACATCACCCTTTCCAAGGGTTTCATGAAAATCATAACCCGGCGTATTGCCAAGTTCGGGTTCATCAGAGAAAAAGCCTGCCAGCGTCTTCCCAAATTCATCCCTGTACCGCATGTAATGTTTTTCGTAAACCTCGTCTATCAGGACCCGTACCGAATCGCTGTCGATGAGGTTGACATAGTTTTCCCTGCCGCCTCCGTGCCGTGTTGTGAACAGTACAAAAATACGGTACCTGCCCTTTGGCAGATCAAAATATACAAAACCGTTATATATATTTGCAGTCAGATCTATAATACCGTCAGGCGAAATATCCAGTGTTTCGGTATCGCTCTTCGGGCATGCAAGCACCGAAACAAGCTTTCCGTCCCTGCCGAGAAAAGGCTTAATCAATACAACTCCGTTTTTCACCGGTCCGATAACATCCATATGCCGTTCGGCAAGATATAACTTTGAAAGCTCGGGGAATTTTTTCTCAAAGGCTCCATTTGCATGGCCTGTGGGAAACTTGTCGTCATCGAGTATCCATACCCTCATTCCCTTTTTTTTCGCCTCTGATATTATAAAATCCACATCCTCCCACCAGTGCGGTCCGCAATAATCAGGATGCGGTCTTGATTCAAGGCAGACTTCCCGTATCCCGCATTCTGCAATTTTGTCCAGCTCTTCCCTGATAATCTCATGGGGTTCGCCACGCATCCATAAAAAAGGCAGAATATAGTTTTTACCGTTATTCCCGAGTACTTCATCCAGTCTTTTCATAAACCTTTTACCCGGCTGTCATGCTTGACAGCCCTTCCCCCTTCTGTCATTTTCAGCAATTCCGCCCGGAAAATGCGGGTTAGAATTCATATGCCGGCTTCCTGAACCGAAGGCAATTTCGTACTTGCAGCAACTGCAATGGTGCGGAATTCATTGAACACCTTTGTCGGGTCGCCCTCCCTGTATGGCCTTGTGGCACAGTAGAAATGATACAGTGTTCCGTTATGCCAGAAAACCGATGCTTTATGTGCATGGCCCTCATCCAGGTCACCCGGCTTGCCGTGTGGGATAATCGGACTGTCCACCTTCTCCCAGTCAAAAAGGTTTTCCGATATGGCCAGCCCTTCCTGGGCATGCCCGTTATCATAGCCAAAATAAAAGTTCAACCAATACTTCCCGTCTTTCACTATGCACGGATCCGATACAAATCTGCCGTCCCACCTTCCGGGTGAAACCCGTAGAACGGGATTTTCACCATATCTTTCCCAGTTTACAAGGTCTTTTGAAACAGCCACCCCTGTCTGTTCAATCCATCGTTTTTCTGCATTCTTGGCGTTATAAAACATATACCATCTGTCTTCATGTCTTATGATGCAAGCCTTATATAAACCGCCCCGTTCCCATTCCTGTCCGTCCTTCCATGAGAATACAGGTTTCTCAAGGCGGTTCCAGTGAAGGAGCTCTTCATCATCGGTCCAGGCAAGCCCTATTTCCGCAGGGCCCTCCTCATAACCGGTGCCGGGATATGAATGATACACAAGCCAATACTTCCCGTCAATCTTCCCCGGCCTTGGGGTATCGTAAAGGTTGTCGCTTTCCTTGATCATCCATGTGGCGGCAGCACCCATACTGTCCCATCTTTTGCTGTTTTCCAGCCTGCCTAGTATGACACCTTTATGCTTCCAGTTCAGCAGGTCGTCACTTACTGCCAGCGCAGACCGGTAGCTTATCCCGTCAAACCCCGTGTACAGCATGTAAAACAAGTTATTATGGGCAAACACAAACGGGATATCCACCGATTTTTCATCAAAGGCGCCCGGAACCCCCGAACCGGTGAGTACAGGTTTTGGGTACCTGTACGGGGTCAGATATTTTTTTATACTGCTGTCATTTACTGGTATCATGTATCCTCCGTTTTCATCAATCCATCTGTTTTCCCGGGTTGTTTTCATTATCACTTAAAGTGACTGTCCAGATTCACCGGTTTGCAATGTCCGTTGAAGTGTGCTGCCCTGTATCATCCGAGTCACCCGCTGTTATACCAACTCCGAACATCAACCGCTTAACTGAATTTTGTAATGCCCTGAACCAAGCAACCGCCTGCTGTTGTCAATTTCCGAAACAAACTCTGCCGTAATATTAGGCGGGATATCCAGTTCCACTGTTATACAGTCTTCGGTTCTCTTCCAGTGGATTCGTACAATTCCATAAACATGCCGGGTCCATGCTTTTACCTCATTACACCCCTTTGCAAAATGAGGCTTGATAAGAATCCGGTCAAATGGGTTGTCGGTCCGTATGCTCATTAATCCTGCCAGGCCGGCATAGAACCATTCTTCCACGCTTCCAAGCATGAAATGGTTCTGGGAACCCCTGGGGTTCTCCTTGTTTGGCCCATCCCAGTTTTCAGCCAGAGATGTGGCTCCGTGCATCACCTGGTAACCATAACCCGGCTTGTCGGTTATATTTGTCATTTCATTTATTATATCCGAGCGCCCGCCCGTCATCAATGCTGCAATAACAAAAGGATGCCCTATATCGCCAGCGGTCGTGGAAAATCCGCGGGCGGTAATATCCTTTACCAGATGTTCCAGTACCTTGCCACGGTTTTTTTCATCAACAAGACCTGTGACAAGACTGATCGCCTGTGCCGCCTGGCTTCCTGTCGCGTACCTGTTGGTCTGGTCATCAAAAAACTGCAGGTTGTATTCATTATACACCAGTTCCATGCGTTTCCGGAATTCTGCCTCATCATCGGCTTTTCCCAGTAACCCGGCCACCTCGGCCATGATTTTCAGATCATAGTAATATATCGCCGTGGCTGTTATGGGTACAGGCGTGTTCTGGGAATACGGGGGGTTGGGCCCGATATCCAGCCAGTCACCGAGTCCGTGATGCAGTACATGGTGGTGTGTGCGGCTTGCCAGGTAGTCCATGTACCGTTTCATCATGTCGTAATACTTCGCAAACAGTGAAGTGTCGCCCGTCCTCTTATAAATGTACCAGGGATTAATAATGCATGCGCTTCCCCATTCGGGGGAATCAACAAATCCCTGATGGTAACCGAATACTATATATTCCGGGCAGATATCGGGTACAAGACCATTTTCGTACTGTGAATCGGCCATGTCGTTTTGAATTTTTTTATAAAGTGATGCAACATCAAAATTATAGAAAACCGCCGGTCCGATAAGGTGGGTTTGTTCCAGCCATCCAAGCTTTTCCCTGTGCGGGCAGTCGGTAAATATGCTTTTCATATTGCTTTTGACGGCCTGAATTATGATCCGGTGAATCTGGTTGAATAACAGGTTTGAGCATTCAAATTCACCGTTTTTTTCAACACAGGGATAGACAAACTCACCGACAAGGCTCTCGATAACAGGCCCTGGTTCGTTTTCGGAAGCGTATTCCAGGGGCACCGCACCCGTTACAAGAACATAACGGAAACCATAGTACGTGAACCTTGGCGCATAACTTTGCCTAAGACTACTGTTTGTAATATACTGCCAATGATAACCCATGCCTGTCACCCTCTGATCGGGCAGGCCTTCCTTCGTCAGGATTTCACCCGGCACCATCGTAATCACATTACCTGGCGCACCGGTATTATTTTTTATCCCGATCCTTACCCATCCCGAAAAATTAGTGCCCAGGTCATATAAATATTTTCCGGGTGCCGCCTGTTTCACTTCCACAGGCCGGTACTTTTCCATAACTTTGATTTGCTCAGTGCTTTGCGCGGCAAGACGTCCTTTGGGAGGTTCCACCCTGACGGCCGGTATCCATCCGGGTGTCTCAATGAACCCGGGGTCGCTGAATCCAGGCTGTTCAAGCCTTGCATCATAATCTTCCCCGCCATATATGCAGCAGAATTTTATCGGGCTTGGCGCCATCCTCCAGCTTTCGTCGGATACCACCTGCTGTATTGTCCGGTCCTCATATTCTATATTCATCTGAACAAGGAACTTGCTTTTTCCATATGAACGCGGAAAATAAACATACCTGCCACCCGGGACATTGAACATCCCGTCACCAAGTATAACTCCCGCCGCGTTTTCACCACGGACAAGGTTTTCGGTAATATCGTAGCATGAATAAAGGCAGGTCCTGTTATAATTTGTCCAGCCCGGCTCAAGTACAGCATCTCCCACTTTTGAACCATTTATGTAAAATTCATAATGCCCTAGGCCGCAGACATATAACCTTGCCTTTTTAACTCTTTTATCAACAACAAAGGTTTTTCTGTATATATGATGAACCCGATCCTCGGTCTCACCAATCCATATTCCGTGCCAGTCGGTCTCAGAAAGCAGTCCGGTTTCAAAAAATGACGGCCGGCTTTCGGCAAATCGGTTATAATTGTCCCATACCGAAACCTTCCAGTAATACCTGGTCCCGGATTTAAATTCTTTTCCGTCATACCTGATACATGCCATATAATTGGAACGAACCTCACCGCTGTCCCACATTGTGCCTCTATTTTGATTTAAATCGTCAATGCTTTCGGATACCAGTATGCGATATGCCTTCTGGTACCAGTTTTTTTTATCGGTTTCAATGTTCCAGCTGAATACTGGTGTCTCATCAATCCCCAACGGTTCGGTTCTGTGGTTTGCTTTCAGGCCGATAATTTTCATATTCAACGCCTTTCAAGTGTCCTTATTGGCTAAAGAGATCTTTGAAGCTTGATTATTTGTCTTTTGTTTATTCCTGATTTTATCTTTTGTTATTTCCTTTGATTTTCCTTTGCGTTATTGTTAATCTTCCGCTTATTTGTCAGGGGCGACCGAATGGGGCGCCCCTGACCGATAATAAGATTATTTATCCCAGGTTGTTTTTTTAATTGCGGAGCGAACTCAAATCCGATCTGTCAAGAAGCATTTTCAGAGTAGCGTCAAAATCTGGTACCTGGCTCTTAACTCCTTTAACATATGCTTCCCATACAGCATCATTATTGATATCCAGTTCTCCGGTGATAAACTTCAGAGTTTCCTGTCTTGCATAGGTATCACAGTTGGTCTGCAGTTCTGCTCTTCTTGTTGATTCATCAGTAGAAAGACGGAGTACCGGCGGGCGATCATAAGGAGATACCGACTCAGGTCCTCCGATACGGCCCGATTCAATCCAGTACTTGCCTTCATAATATCCGTCATTGGGATTCCACCATGGTTCGCCCGGAATCTGCTCGGTCATTGCTTCGAATGTCAGAGGAGTAAACGGAATACCGGTACGGCATGCGGATGAAGACATAATTCCGTAATCTGCAGCTTTTTGTACAGGATCACTGGCGTTGAGAATTTCATCGGAGAAAACGTGGTCTCCGTCAGCTGTCTTCTTGTAGGTTACGCCTTCAATACCCCAGTTCATCATTTCAATCATGTCGTCGTTGTACTGATAGTCAATCATTCTTACAACATACTCAGGATACTTGGTCCTTGCGCTTATAATAATTCCCATTTGGATCTGCAGCGATTTTCCTTCCTGCTTTGAACCCCATTTCCACGGAGTTCCGAAATCAGGGTGCCTGGGCAGGAAAGCAAGACCCCATTCCAGTCCTTCAACGTTGGTCTGCATGTTCCACGTTCCGGCCATACCCGACCACAGTGTCGGTACTATGACATGGTTGCCGTTAACGGCTTTTTCGGTACACCTGGTTCCGTCATCGGTGGAGAATTCAGGATCTATATAACCTGCTTTATAGAGCTGGTTAAGATATTTAAGCATGGTTCTGAAATTATCCTCGATAGGTCCGTAAGACCATTTCTCACCGTTCCAGTACAGTGTATCCCAGGTATGGAATATACCTACAAAGCCACGGTAGAATTGATAGTTCTTATCCTGGTTCGACATAACATATTTGGCATCGATTTTGCCCGAATCAATCAAAGCCTTGATGTCTGCACACAACTTGGTGAACTCGTCAATGGTTGTTGCGGGTTTCAGGTTGAACTTTTTCAGAATGTCAAAACGGTAAGCGAAGGATGTAAAGGACTGGGCACCGGTATTATTCTCGGGGTTCACGAAACCATCCATAAAATAGTAAGCCGTTCCGTCCGGGTTGTAAGCAAACGCTTCACCGCCGAAGGTTTCCTTCACAAATACCGGATAATATTCCATATAATCCTTGTACTTCAAAATGTCAAGAACAATGCCGTCTTCACCGTATTGGTTTACATATGCACCCCATGAATAAGTTGCAACGTCGGGGATGTCATTTGACTCGAGCAATATTTTTTCATTGCTTCTATAGTCGGCCCACGGAGTAATATTCCAGGTAATATCAAGTTTTACTCCTAAATATTCCTCCATCCTTTTTTGCCATTCTTTCTGAACCAGTGTATCTGTCGGGCTGGTTCCAAAGTTCGGAATGTTGACGGTAAGCTTTAACGTGTTGTTGGGCAGCTGAGGGAATTTGAGTCCTCCTTCATTGGATTGAGGTGCCTGTGTAGCCGGTGTCTGAGCATTGTTACCGGACGGTTGTTTCTGCTGCGTGTTGCATCCGGCAAGCAATGAAACAATCATCATCAGTACCAGACACAAAACTGCAATTTTTCTTTTTGATTTCATGTCAGTTCTCCTTTCATTTTATTGTTCATATTTTTTTGACTTTGCTATAAAACAGGGCTTTATATTCCACCCCGCCTTATCCGGTTGATTGATTCGACTATCCCTTTACAGAACCTACCTGTACCCCCTGGGCAAAGTGTTTCTGCAAAAATGGATATATCATCAGAACGGGTGCGACCGTTGCAAAGATGGTCGCATATTGTACATTTTTAGGATTCAGCTTGCCGCTCTGAACCAGCTGGTTTACACCGTCAAAGGTTCCACCTGTCGCACCGGAGGTAAACAGAATAGATCTCAAAACATTCTGAATTGGCTGTTTTGCTTCATCCTTGATATACAGCAAAGCGTTGAAATAACTGTTCCACATTCCTACAACGGCAAACAGGCCGAACGTTGCATACAGTGCTTTTGACAGGGGCATGTATATCCGGAACAGTATGCTTATATCACCTGCTCCGTCTATTTTTGCCGCCTCGCGTATCTCTATCGAGAGTCCCCGGAAAAAGGCCCGGTAAACAAACACATTATAGGCTGTAACGGCTCCGGGCAGAACCAGCGCCCACATTGTATTCATCAGTCCAAGATTTTTCACCACCAGGTACGTAGGAACCGTACCGCCGCTGAAAAACATTGTGATCAAAAGATATATTGTAATTGGTTTTCTGAGCACAAATTCAGGAATCAACAAAGTATATGCCAGCAGCGATGTCATGAAAAGACTTACCACCGCATAGGCTACGGCATATTTTACCGTGTTAAGGTAAGCAATCCAGATGGTCTTCTGGCCGAAAACAATTTCATATCCGGTAAGTGTTATCTCCTTCGGCAGCCAGGTTACCTTCCCTGAACTTATCATTTGCGAACTGCTAAGGGATATCGCAATAACATTTGCCAACGGATAAATCATTACAATGGAAAAAAGGATCATGAAAACAACCAGCACTGCATCAAAGGCATAGCTGCCAATATGTATTTTATTTTTGGGATTACTTTTCACAGCTGTATTCATTATTTCACTCCTTTCTACCACAGGCTGTTTTCGGGATTCAGTCTTTGTGTTATCTTGTTTGTGATATAAACAAGGAAGAAGTCAATTATCGATACAAACAGGTTAACGGCAGTTGCGTATTCGAATTCGCCCTGGCCTATTCCTACACGGTAAACAAAGGTTGATATGACATCTATAAGAGATCGGTTTGTATCGTTCTGCATCAGAAGGATTTTTGTATAATCCTGTGAAAGGATGTTTCCTGCGTTCAGAATAAGGATGACCGTCGTTGTAGGCAAAATGGCAGGCAGGTTTATATTCCATATCTTATGCCACCGGTTTGCGCCGTCGATATTGGCTACATCATACAGTGATGTGTCAACATTTGCCAGGGCAGCCAGATATATAATAGCACCCCACCCGACGCCCTGCCACACGGCCGAACCAACATACATCAGCAGGAAATACCTGTCTCCCGAATTCATGTTTACAGCTTGCAGGCCGAACAGGCCCCGGATTTGATTAAAAAGTCCGTCCAGGGAGCAGAAATTGTTCAGCATCCCTACGATAACAACCACCGAAATAAAATGCGGAAGATAGGATATGGTTTGCACAACCCGTTTGAAGGTTTTAAACCGGAGCTCGTTCAATAAAAGAGCGAAAATAATCGGAGCAGGATATGTAAAAATCAAAGTGACAATTCCGACTTTTATGGTATTCATAATCAAACGCCTGAAATCAACGTAATTGAAAAACCGGATAAAATTTGCAAACAACGGCTGTTCCCAAGGGCTGCCCCACACCCCCCTGAGGGGTTTGTAATCCTTAAAAGCTATAAGAATGCCATACATCGGCAGGTACCTGAACAGAAATATCAGGATCACAGGCGGTAAAGCCAGCAAAACCAATGATTTTTGATTCCACAGCAGTTTAAAGAATTTTAATACCCGATGAGGAATATACATTTCCAAGGATTTTCGGGCTGGTTTTTGCACTCTTTCCATTATATATCAATATCTCCCTTCCAATAGACTACAGTACTGACATTCAGACGGACCCGAAGGCATTTTCCTGTCTCTGCAAAGATGAACATACGACTTAAATTGTTCATTTTAAACATCCTACGTTTATTATATTTCAGTAAAGAAAGTTTTCATATGTAATGATTTCTAATCATATATAGAAAATTTTCAGCCAAACATGAAAAGAGGGCAAAAATCTGTTTTTTTTATATACATAACAGACAAAATTCCATATCCGAAGCTCCATATTCATAGTAAAATGTTGCTTAAGGAGTGAAGACATAATGATACTGAAGTTTAAAGCATTGCCTTTGAATAAACAGATTATCCTGCTGATAGCCACTCTTGGTGTTTATATATTGTTTATATCGTTTTACAGCACTTTTACGTTCTACAGGCAAATAACAAATACCGTTGAAAGCAACCAGGAGCTGTATTTTAACCAACTGCTTCTTTCTTGCGAGTCCGGGTTTGAAGAAATAGAGCATATTTGCTCCAGCGTGGCTTATAACCAGCTTGTGCAAAACTACCTGGTGGAGACCGACCCCAGCAGCAAGTTTACACTATACCAACATGTCATCAATTTGCTGAACAACACGAAAAATTTAAATTCGGGCATCATGGATATTGCGTTATTGGGCGAAACGAAAAACCGGGCCAATATCTCGGGAGATATAAACGTATATGATGATCTCTATGAAACGATCCCCAGGGACATTGACAACGTGTATTATTTCGGCAGAACCGGGTATTACATCGCGAGCAAGGAATATACCTGTATTATTGCTGCAATGCCCGTATACAATCTTTCGGCAGGCAGCAGGAAAATAGGCGTTGTATTTGTAACAATCAATCCTGTCCAATTATTCGAACGGGCAATTCTTTCCGATAATATTGTCAGTAACGGATTATTGTTTGCAGATCACAACAATCAGCTTATAATAGGAGATAGTGGAATATACCGCCTTATACTGGACAGCAGGGAAATTTCAAGCGTCTTTACCGTGCACGGGGATAACAAGTCTCACAAAAGCAACCGCACGTATAAAATCAGGCAGGGAAAGGTCGGTTCAATGGGCGGCACCATTTATACCTATTATAATAAAAGCACTTATGACAACAGCGTGTTGCTCTCCCTTTCGGGGCAAATCATATTGATTATTGTCGCTTTTATTGCAATACTGGTTCTGCTTTTGACAATTTATAAATCAATCTCCGAATCGCTGGTGCAACTGAATGGTGTAATGAGTAAAATCAGCAGCGGTAAACGAAGCGGACTGAATGAACGTATAACACTGGCTCCCGGTAAAACATACAGCAGTGAGGTAATTTCCACCGTTACCGCTTTCAATGATATGCTTGATGAAATTAACAGGTTGAACACCAATATCTTTATGAATTACACCCAGCTGTATGAGATGGAAATGCTCCAGAAAAAAACCGAAATTGCTTATTTGCGAAGCCAGATTAATCCCCATTTCCTCTACAATACATTTTCGGTTATATGCGGCATGGCTGCAGAGAATCAGATGCAGGGAGTAATTGATATAACACACTCCCTGTCGCAGATTTTACGGTACAGTATCAGCGGGGATGATATTGTAACACTGCAGCAGGAACTTGATGTGGTAAAAAGCTACCTGCTGATTCAGACAAGCAGATTCGAGGACCGTTTTACCGTAGAGTTTGATTGTGCCGAAGATACGTTAACCGCTCTTATACCGAAAATGATTATCCAGCCGCTCGTGGAAAACGCAATTGTGCACGGCCTGGAAAAAAGCCTGAAAAAAGGCAAACTCCAAATCGGGAGCAGGTTTAAAAAGAAAGAAAACGCCCTTGTTATATGGATATATGATACAGGCGTGGGCATGCCGAAAGAAAAGCTCGAATCCATACGTAAAAATTTAAACAGAAATGCAGATCATATTATCAACGATTATCAGGAGCAGGATGATCCGTTTCTTGAATCAAAGAGTGAAAGCATCGGACTTTGCAATGTAAATCGAAGGATTGCCCTGTACTTTGGCGAATCGCACGGACTTCATATAGACTCGGAAGAAAACGCGGGCACGAATATCCAGATTAAAATTCCGTTTTCCAAAAGGAGGTTGCAATGACTTATCGTGCAATTATCATTGACGATGAAAAATGGGTGGTTCGAAGCCTGATATCCACCATACAGGATCAGAAGTATTTCAGGATAGTCGGTGAAGCATATGACGGTATCAGTGGCATGGAAATGATTGAAAAACTGAAACCCGAACTGGCCTTTGTAGATATCCGCATTCCAGGCATGAGCGGTTTGGAAATATTGCAGGCTGCAAACTCAATGGATTTCAGCACGCTGTTTGTAATGATAAGTGGTTACGCCGAATTCGCCTATGCCCAAAAAGCGATGTATCATAACGCCATCGGATATTGTCTGAAACCTTTCTCAAAAAGCGAGCTGATGGATGTTATGAAAAAGGCATACGACATACTGCAGAACAGGGCTGCCAGGGAGGAACCCAGGAGCAGTGCCGCCGAGCTGGTAGCTCCCGAGCCCATCAAGGTAAACAACAAAATGGTCAGGACCATGCTGGATTATATCAGAACGCACTACTGTGATGACATATCAATACAGCACCTTGCAGATTTATGCTCCATTAATTCCAACTATGCCAGCCAGCTGTTCCACCAGGAGGTGGGTGAAACTTTCAGTTCGTATATAACCAAATTGCGAATAAAACAGGCCATCCATCTGCTCGGAAGCACCGATATGACAATCACCGCCATTGCCACAAGCGTCGGTTACAGGGATTACTTCTATTTTGCGAAGGTATTCAAAAAGCTGACGGGCATAACACCCACCGAGTACCGGAATACTCCTGAAAAATACAGCGAACTTGATAATTAAGAACGGGGTGGTACAATGAAACGTATTATATGTTCATCTGCAATAATAATTATAATCCTGGGCATACTCACATCCTGTTCGGCCGGTCACAAATCCACGCTGAGGCTGCCCGCTTCAATGCAGAATTTAAGTTTTAACGAGCATCTTGAGATTAGCATCGGTTTCTGGAACATTCACGATATGGTCGACAACAAGGAAAAAGATGCCATACTTGAAGATATCGAAAATGCTTTTAATATTACCATAATCCCGGTGTCGGTAAGCTGGGAGAATTACAAGGAAAGATACCAGATAATGAGCTCCACGAAGAGCCTTCCGGATATCTTTGCAACGGTTACCATATCATCCACCTCTTCAAATGATTCGGCCCGCTTGCTGACCATGATTGAAAACCGTGATATCCGTCCCCTTCCGAACGACTTTTCAAAATTTCCCCGACTCCGTGAACTGTTTGAAAGCATGGATTATCTCCGGGCTTCCGACGGAAACTTCTATATAATCCCCCGGGTTGCGTTTACCGATCCGCTGCTTTCTTTCTCGGATGTGGGCATGGTGGTGCGAAAGGACTGGATGGAGGCACTGGACATGGACGCTCCTGAAAGTCTTGACGGGTTTATTGAACTGGTAGGCGCGTTTGCAAATAATGATCCCGACAGGAACGGGCTCGACGATACGATAGGCTATAATGTGAACAACAGGGCTGCGCTGGGCAAATGGCTGATTCTTGGAATTGCACCGCAATGCAACATTTATTCTTGGATCAAAACAGACGAGGGTTATATTCCGTCTTATCTCACCGAGGATTTCAAGCTTGTTGTGTCGGCTTACCGGAGGTTATATGAAACCGGGGGCCTGGATCCCGATTTCTACACCAAAAAGGCAACCGACGCAGTTGACGATTTCGCCCGTGGAAAACTTGGCGCGCTGGAATACAAGGTATCACCGTCGGCCATTATGGAACTGGAATCTGTGTGGAGATTACACCAGGACAAACCGTTTGAAGAATGTGTAGGACTCCTGGAGATTTTCCCTGCTCCCGATGGAAAACGATACCGGAATGTGAGCAACCTTTTCTGGTCTGAAACATTAATTTCGGCAAGTGTGGACGACACCAAGATGGAAAGGATACTTTACCTGTTTGATTTCCTGCTGTCCGATGAAGGATATGCTTTAACCCGGTATGGACGGGAGGGTGTTGATTATACCATAAAAGAAGGGGAATACCATTGCCTGCTTGAGGATATTCCCGAAGGAAACCTTGTAAAAACGCTTGAGAAGAAATATCCCTCATTAACACTGTTCCCCTCGCTGGCATCGTGGGGCGGAAGCAAGAGCGATTTTGAGCCCAATGAAATAAACTATTTGCGCTATGGAAAATACGCTACCGAAATAGCGTATCAATCACTGCTTTGGAATGAGCAAAACACCGTTCCGGTGGAGCGTTATTTTGAATCATTGATGATACCGAAACTGCCCAGCGACTTATTCAATACCCAGGCTGTTTTGGATGATCTGACCCGGATAATTATAGGCAAGGATGATCCTGTTGAAATGTGGGAAAAACAACTGGAGCATTATTATAGAGAA
>ENA-OWOZ01002038-OWOZ01002038.1-bioreactor-metagenome-genome-assembly--contig:-NODE-2038-length-16269-cov-6.011919_pt1 | contig 16269 bp, 15 predicted proteins | sample MGYA00238140_ERZ651804 | MGnify/ENA primary metagenome ERZ651804 (study PRJEB26910, sample SAMN07631232) | bioreactor metagenome | isolation source: Switchgrass digestor | place: USA: Dartmouth... | reverse complement strand
AATTCGGTAAATTCAGTTGCATAAGCCATTGTTATACTTTGAGTTGTTTCATCATAATAAGGTATATTTAATGTTCCGCCTACATTATATCTTGTTGCTAATTGATAAATAGGCGAAATATCATATACCTTCTTGATGATCTTATTTGCTATTGATGATGGAATAACTGCTCCATTATCACCAGTAGTCATGTTGACATCTGCTCTTTCTTCAACAATTCCCCTAATATAGCACTCAAATGCTCTTTCTTCTGCTAATGCTCTTTCCTCTACTTTATCATCATGTTTCATATCTTCAATTATTTCTAAACCTTTTGCTCTTGTTTCAGCTTCTATTGTGGCATCTAATTCCTTAATTTCTTTTTCTAAATCATTGAATCTTGCCATTTCTTCTTCAGTCATAGCTCTTTCTTCCGTTTTTGCTTTATTTAATATTCCTTGCATTTCTGCTACTTTTGTATTTCTTTTTTCTATTAACGCTTTTAACATATTATCTCTCCTTTAACTTGTTAATTTTATTTTCAAATTCTGAATAATCTATTCTTTTCTTTTCAACCAAATCCTTAACTGTTACTTCGCTTTCAAAAGCTCTAATTTCAACTTCTTCCTCTTCTTCTGCTCTAACTTCTATGGAAGTAGCCGAATATACAGGTAATTTTCTAAGCGCTAGAGTAATTTCTGTCATGACAAAATCTTTTACTCTTCTTAAAGGCAATTTCCCAGCTCTTTCTTCGAGTTCATCAACTACCTTCATCATATTGAAACTCCAGCCTTTAAGCTTTCCTTTTCTAGCTCCTTCAATCACCTCCTTATCAGTGATTATTGCTTCTGCTCTAAGACCTATTTCATCCTCCCAAACTTTTAAATTCCCTTCTTTTGTAGAAGCTATTTTCCTTTCGTGGTCTACCAAAAGGTCAATGTTATCCACTTTTTGCAAAGCTCTTTTGAAAGCTCTTTGCTCAATAACCTCTATAACTTTTCCTCTAGGAGTTATAACCGGTCTGCTTTCTCGACCAGGAACATTCACATATCCTGCTATATAAAGTCCATCTGCTCTAATCTCCGCTTTCACCATTATCACCACCTTTCAATTTCTCCATATTTTGAGTTTCATTAGTATTAGGGGTATAAATTTCTTTTGTTTTAGGGTTATATAGAACGCTATCTAAACCTAACTTAATCCAATCTAGTCCTAACGCAGGTAAGTCTTCCATATATCTAACTTCATCAATTTGCATAAAGTTTGCTTCTATGGCTATCTTATAAGCTTCAAATCTTTCTTTTATATCCCCTTTTAATAACTCCTTAGTATCAAAAGCAAAATAAAAAGAACTTTTCTCGCTTTCGAGTAAAAGTTCTCTATTTAAAGCACACTCTATGGCTTTTAATACAGGCATTACTCCCATTTTAAAGGCATTTGTATATTCTTTTGCTGTTGCAGTTCCATTTATAATATTTTTTGGAATATTAAACAACTTACAAATTTCAGCTGAATTTGTTTCTTTATTCTCATTTAACTGCATTTCCACAGATGTATTTGATGCCTCTTGAAATTCTAAGCCATCATTAAGAATTACTATATTATCACTATTATTGCTATATAGTTTCCTCCAAGCTTCCTTTAGCTTATCTATAGCTTCTTGAGTTAATTTTCTAGCAGATTTAACAAACCCTTTTTTATTACCACCTTTTTTTACGAGTGTTTCTTCAAAAATCATTGAATTGTAAGCTACGCTCAATATTAGATTGTTTTCTTCTGTTATACTTGTCCCTCTTGCTCCATCCTTTGTATTCCTTAAAATTTTTATAAATTCGTGAGGCCAATATTCTTTTCCATTTACCAATATCTTATAACTTTTAAAGATAGGATCTACATTCTTTATAATTGAAACATAACTTTCATCCACATAATGAAGGCTTACAACATTATTCAAATATCTATTAATATAAATGTATCCACCTTTACCAAGAAAATAATCAGATATAACTGCTCTCCAAAATTGAAACGCATCTAAAGTATCTCCAGTTTCATCATTTAAGAGTTTAACTCTTTTATCATATTTTAACTCCTCAGCTTTTCCGTTGTTATCTTTATAAAGTTTTATTGGTAAAGTAGCTACTGTATCAGCTATAAAGTTAATACAACTTTTTACACTTGGGATGTTTAACGCTTGCTCCTTTGTGATAATCGTATCACTTAACAATGCCTTCAAAAGCATATCATCTATTTTGGGTTCTTCAATCGTATCTGCTCTTTCTTCTTTTTTCCAAGGCCACTTCAATTTTTCACCCCCTTTCTAAACAACTTGTACTGCAAAATTATCTGTTCCGTATAGTAAATCTTGTTGTAAAAGATAAATCGCATTTATTAAAGCTACTACCATATCGACCTTACCTTCTGATTTTTTCTTATTTACATACTTGTTAAGGTTGGTATCCTCAGTACAGCGAGCATTTTGGAAATTTATCTCTAACATTAGGTTTTCATCATATCTAAATTTCTTATTTAATACACACTCTTTTAATAGTTTTGTAGGCATATGTAGTACACTAGAGTGTTGTTTAATCTCAACACATTCATAGCTGTTAGCTTCAAGTTTTTGTACTGTACTTATTGCGTTGTAACGGTCATAGCCTATTTGTTGGATTTCTACTCCGTAATTTTCTTCAAGATTGAGTATGAAATTCTCAACAAATCCATAATCAATTACCTCATCCCCGCATTCAAAACAAACACCTTGCCTTATTAGCTTGTCATAATCAACTTGTTCCTTTTTAGTTTTTAGTAATTTCTTGTCTTTAGGGATAAATCCCCAAACCTTAGCATAAATTTTTCCTTCGTGTTCTGTCGCCATTGCTACAGCTGTATTATCATCCGTTTGCGAAAGGTCAAGGCCAATATATACCCTTTTGCCTTTCCAGAATGACGGGTCCAGTTTAACTTTACATTCTCTAACCTTGGTAATTTCGATATATCCTTCAACACCAAGTCCTTTATACTTAATGTTGTTATGCTTACACAGGTAATTCTCACGTTTATTTTCATACAGAATAGCCATAGTACGCATGTCTTTTATTGCATTAAACACATATTCATGCGAAACTGCTACAGGATTGGATTGATATATTACAAGGTCATTAGTCATCCATTGGTCATTAGTTAATAAATCATCATCAGGCTCATAAAGTAATGAAAATCTTCTTTTATCATCTAATAAGCCATCTAGTACTTTTTTTGATATATCTATTTCATCAATCATTGCATTATTATCATTAGGGTATTGTGTGGATATTATTATTCCAAGCTTATTAAAGAGTGTTATCTGTGATGATCTCATGGCTTCTATAGGATAACTATCCATGGCGCCAGCTTCATCAGCTAGAAAAGCATTAGCTAATTTACCATCCATTCTATCCTCGCTATAAGCCAGTGGGATATATTCACTATCAGTTAAAAGACACCTTATTTCACTTCTAAGAAGTTTAAATACATCTTCCTCTGCTAACAATGGACTTGATTTTATAATCTTCTTTATTGCTATCTGTAACTCCTTAGATAACTTTAAATCCGGTGCAACCGAGAAAAATCTACTAAACTGAGGGTCTGTAAGCATTAGCAAAATAAAAATAACCGCCGAATTGAATGTCTTAAAATTTTTACGACAAATTTCTAATACAGCAGTTATATAATATCTAATATCCTTATTTTCATTATTTTTTAATTTAGTACATAATACAGCTACAATAAGCAACCAGGCATAATCTTCTAATCCTTCATCCATTGGACATTGTAAATCCGGATGAACCATTAATTTAAGTAATTTATTTATCTTCTCAAAAGCCTTTTCATCAACATATGCTTCTTCATCTTTGCCATCTGCTATATCAAGCCATGCTTTTGCTTGTTTCTTTACATACCTAGGTACTTTATGATTATCTTCCTCAATACACCATTGAGCATATTTATAAGCTCTACTATCTTTAACTTCCATTTAAAGCCTTTAATAATGGATTATCTTGTTTTTCTACTTTTTTAGGTATGTTTCTTAATGCTGCAGCAATTGTCATTATATTTTCTTTCTCTAGATCAAGAAGCATTTTTCTTTTCGCTTGTATTTGCTTATCAAGATTAATTATGTTTTTTTGCATTTCAGATTGTAACTTAAAATAATCTTTGAATTCCATCTCAAAAGCTTTTTCTTCGAGTTCGCTCATCTGTTCATAGAACTTTTCTCGCTTTTCTTCAAACTCTACACATTCAGCTTGCAATAAACAATATCTATTAATTACAGCTTCGTATATAGCGTCATTCTTTCCAATACTTTTAAGTAATTTATTTATCCTCATAAACTCCTTATGAGCTACAGGATTGTTTTTCACCTCAGGTCGCTCTTTTAATGCCACACCTGTGGCAAGAGCCTTTTCTCCTTCTTCTCTTAACTTTAGTTCCTTTTTAGTTCTATGAGATTTCCCTTCTGCTTTTAATACAACGAATGGTTTCGGTGGTGTTGGCATTAATTCACTTCCTTTCTGAAATAATTTTTTTTAAAAAGCTGATGTGGGAATATTTTATCTTTGTGGGTGGTTGCGTGGTATCCAAGACCTCTTATTTTTCAACCTTCACTCCCCCGGGGGTACTATCCAACCGTCCACACTCTACACATTTTGTTAATTCCCCGACTGGTTTCTTTTTACTGTCATATGCTGTTTTATCTGGTCTATTTGCCAAGTCAATGCCAATATAATACATTGGCACTAAATGTCCATTACACTTTTTACATGGCCTGCCATCTTTCCTATGGTCATTTTCTTTCACTATTTCTTGTTCTCCGCATTCTATACATTTATACAACATACCCATTTTCATCAACCGTCCTCCTGCTCCTGGATTATATCTAATATAACTTCTCTTGGTATCTCTCCACGTTCTGCCATCTCGTGATGACGCCCACACATTGTAAGTAAAATATCATTGTCCAATCTTCTATCGAAATCCTCTTCGAGAGGTATTGCATGATGTACCTCTAAATAATCGTATGTATATTGATTATAAGTATCATATAACTTCCTTATACATATCTGACATAAGTAATTATCTCTTTGCTTTATCTGCTCTCTTTTCTCTCTCCACTTTCTAGACCATCTAAATTTATCTTTCTCGTTACCTTGCTTTTTTCTTTTAGGTTTCATTCCACAATCATATTTACTGTCATGTATTCTCCCACAATATTTACAACTCTTTTTCATATTTACCTCTGCCTTAATGCTCCGTTAACTCTTTCATATCTCCTTGCGCTCATACATTCTTTTAAACTGTCTGTTTCCTTTAGCTTTTCTACTTTCTTTCCACTGCAATAAGGGCATACTATAAAAACACCTCTTACCTTTGCATATAATAATTCTTCTGTTAATAACACAAATTCTTTCTTACAACCCTTACATTTATAACTTGTATATTCACTCATGCCCTCACCTCACTTTTATATAAATAAAAAGAACACTATTTCTAGTGTCCTGGTTTAAATCTATGCCCACACTTTAAGCATGTTATTATTATTTTATTTTTACCTATCATTCCTGCTGCAACTCCACCTATCGGATTTATAAGCGCCGCTCCTACAAGTCCCTTTCCTAAACTCCAGCCTTTCTTATTAGCTGTTATACTTGTACTTCCACATTTAGGACAACACACTTCGTTACTGTTCTTTCTTCTCTCTCTTTCTTCCATCCATTCTTTAACTTCTTGTTTTCTTATCTCTTTCTTTTCTGCTTTAATTATATTTCTTTCTTCCAATTTTTCTTCAGTTGTTAAAAAGGCCAATTTAAATAAAATTACTGTATCTATTATCCAACCAAATCCAACCAGTCCTACAGTAAGAAGATATAATAAGCCTAATCCTACCATCAATTATCCCTTCATCTATTGCATCTATTTTGCCTGAAGGTTTGTACCATTGCCAGATATAAACACTCCTATGTTTAGCATAGCACTACACCTTCATTTCCCCTTCTTATATCTCCAAGTATGAAGTATTTTTCATTTTTTGCCTTAATATGTTCCTCTATGTCCTTCAATTCACTGCCATCTACAATAAGCACCATTCCAACTCCCATGTTGAATGTTCCGTACATTTCCTTTTCATCAATATTTCCCCACTTCATAAGGAGCTTGAATATTACCGGTGTTTCTATGCTTGACTTGTTTATATATGCTGTTAAGCCCTCAGGTAGTGTTCTTGGAATGTTTTCAAAAAACCCTCCTCCGGTTATATGGCTTATGCCCTTTATGTTAAACCTTTCTATTAAGCTTAACACTACATTGGAATATATTCTTGTTGGCTTAATGAGCTCTTCTCCCAATGTGGTACCCAGTTCCGGTATAAAGGTATTCACATCCATTTTTTTCTTTTCAAATACTATTTTTCTCACTAAAGAATAGCCATTGCTGTGTATTCCACTTGAAGGCAATCCTATGACTATATCTCCTTCCTTTATGTTTGAACCGGTTATAATTTTTTTCTTTTCCACTACACCTACACCAAATCCTGCAATGTCATATTCCCCTTCATTGTAGAAGCCAGGCATTTCTGCTGTTTCACCGCCTATAAGTGCACAACCTGCCTTTATACACCCTGATGCTACTCCTTCAACAATTTTTGCCATCTTCTCTGGTATTAGCTTTCCTGTAGCAATATAGTCAAGGAAGAACAATGGCTTTGCACCCTGGCACAGTATGTCGTTTATGCACATTGCAACGCAGTCTTCCCCTACTGTATCGTGTTTATCCATCATAAATGCAATTTTCAGCTTTGTGCCCACTCCGTCAGTACCTGATACCAATACCGGCTCTTCATAGGCTTTCGTATCCAGCTGAAAGAGGCCTGAAAAACCTCCTATATCAGATAGAACTCCAGGAATACTGGTTTTCTTTACAAATCCCTTTATAAGCTGAACTTCTCTGTATCCGGATTCCTTATCAACACCTGCATCCTTATATGTTAGAGACATATCTACACCTCTTTCCTGTTATTTAACCACAGGGGCGGTTCTTTTAAGACAAATAAGACAAAAGAACCGTCCCCCCCTGTCTTATAACTTATACCGGGTATTTCCCTGTAAAGCATCCTGTGCAAAATTCATTTTCTCCACCAGCTGCCTTAATGAGCCCTTCCAGGGACAGATAGCACAGGGAATCTGCTCCTATGGATTTCCTGATCTCCTCAACGCTCATATTGTGTGCCATAAGATTGTCCTCCCTTGGAGTATCCACACCTAAATAGCATGGCTTTGTTACAGGTGGAGAGCTTATTCTTACATGGACCTCCTTAGCTCCAGCCTTCCTCAGTATTTCTATAATTCTTTTTATGGTTGTTCCCCTTACAATAGAATCATCTACCAAAATCACCCTTTTATTGTTTATATTCTCCTTCAGGGCATTCAGCTTTATCCTTACGCCCTGCTCCCTTTGCTCCTGTGTTGGCTCTATGAAGGTTCTTCCTACATATCTGTTCTTTATCAGTCCTTCTCTATATGGTATTTTGGATTCCTCTGCATATCCAATGGCTGATACTATTCCTGAATCAGGAGCTCCTATTACAATATCCCCTTCAACGGGGCTTTCCCTGTAAAGCTGTCTGCCGGCTTCAATTCTTGCCCTGTATACACTCCTTCCATCCATACGGCTATCAGGCCTGGCAAGATATATATATTCAAATAGGCAGTGGCTCTTATTGGCTGATTTAAGCCTTACAGTAGTTACTCCCCTTTCATCTATAGCAACCATTTCCCCAGGCTCTATATCCCTAATGAACTCTGCACCTATGGTATCAAAGGCACATGTTTCCGATGCCATAATATAGCCATCTTTTATGCTTCCTAAGGCTAAGGGTTTTAACCCGTAAGGATCCCTTACTCCAATGAGCTTATCAGAGCTCATTATTACTATGCTATAAGAGCCCTTTATTTCATCTATAGCCTTAATAACTGCATCCTCCAGCCCGTTTCTGTGGTGCCTTGCAATTAGATTGGCTATTACCTCTGAATCCAGGTTACTTTGGAATATTACACCGCTGTCCTCAAGCTTATCTCTTAGTTCCTTGGCATTTACTATGCTTCCGTCCATGGAAAGGGCCAAGGCGCCTTTTTTATATCCTACAGCCAGTGGCTCTGCTATACTTAATCCCTTGTTCTCGCGATGTGAAGCATATCTGATATGGCCTATGGCAATATTGCCAATGAGCCTGTCTATGGCATCTCTTGAAAACACTTCATTTACCAGACCTAATCCCTTATGATAGTCCACAAATCCATTGTTGTTAACTGCTATGCCTGTGCTTGCCTGGCCTCTGTGCTGCAGTGCATAGAGGCCATAATATGCCATCTGTGATGCATCTTTTCTGTTTTTGCTGTATATTCCAATAACTCCACTCAATATGCTCACCTCTAATTCTCGCAAATGGTTTTGTCCATATTGACTACTTCCTCAGCCATTTCCCTCTTGTATTCCTTGATCTTTTGTCTTAACTCAGGATATTTCAAAGACAGCATCTGAACTGCCAATAGCCCTCCATTTTCTCCTCCATCTATGGCAACAGTTGCAACAGGTACCCCCTTTGGCATCTGCACTACTGATAACAATGAGTCCAACCCGTCCATAGTAGAGGACTTGGCTGGAATCCCTATTACTGGAAGGGGCGTAATACCAGCAATGATTCCAGCCAGGTGGGCTGCCTTCCCGGCTATGGCTATTATGACTTCAATTCCTCTTTCCTCTGCCTTTTCAGCAAAATCAAAGGCTATATGTGGAGTCCTGTGGGCTGATATGACCCTAATCTCATAATCAACTCCAAATCTATCCAGAATTTTAGTAACCTTCATCCCCAGTTCCTTATCGGATAAGCTTCCCATTACAATTGCTACCTTCAATTTACACCCTCCTATTTAAAATATTTGACACCGGATTCAAATATATTGTGAATTCCTTTTATGTTTAGGTTCTTGTATATATCCATTCCTACTCTATCAATACAGCTTACAGTGCCCAAAACCCTTCCATCCGGACTTGTAATGGATTCAATGCCTAAATCTGAACCCGTTGGATTTTCTTCAACATATTGGGTTGCAATCTGTCCGTTATCCTTAAATGCATCATTTCTCAATATTATTCTTCCTTCACCAGTTGCCAGAGGCACTGAATATACATATCCAACATTCATTCCGCTCATCCATGGTGACAGGTTTGAAACCACCTTTACATCCACTACTGTGGATATAAACCTTCCACTGCTGTTATGGGCAATATATGCTGAAGTATCAGCAAGTTCAGATACATATCCATTTTCTATAAGACCCAGCTTTATAAGGGCATTAAGTCCCTGTCCAACTCCCAGCACAAGTCCATCCTTCACTGTTAAATGCTCATTTATGGCATCCATAAGTGGTGATTCCCTGAATAACAGGTTTAGCAATTTCCCTCCGCTTTCAGGCTCATTTCCAAGTATATATCCGTTAGCAAAGGCTAATATCTGGCAGTCCTTAATCTTTCTTGAAAGCTCATTAATGGATTCCATTACCATATCCCTTGACCTGGACTTAAATACAAATGCTTCAACATCTGCCCCTGCTTCCTTAAACTTCATCTCCAGGTCATATTCTCCATGAGTTCCTGTAAATACAGGAATTAATACCTTTGGCTTTGCAATGCTTACTGCTCTCCTAATTTTAGTGCCTTTTTCATAGAAGACATATTCTGCATGGTTTTTTTCCTCATCTGCTGGAAATACATCAGATAAAGGCTTTTGCCAGCTTTCAATAAGCTCATTGAGACTAATTGCCTCTCCGCCTAATCTTATTTCCTCTTCAGATATGGTCCTTCCGACTATTGAGTAATTTATGCCTTCAAATAAATCCTTAGTACCATTTCCTTCTTCAATTTCAAGTATTATTGAGCCATATAGAGGATTGTACATTCTCCCCAGCACTTCATCATTAAACTCAAATCCTATTCTGTTTCCAAAGGCCATTTCTGAAATGCTTCTTGCAATGCCTCCAAATTTCACTACAGAGCTTGACAGCACAACACCTTTATCTATAAGCTCCTTAACCTTCAGGTAATTTCTCTTTAATTCCTCAAAATCAACCAGTCCCTTTTCATCTATTCCAAGTTCTACAAGTACAACCTCTGAGTTAGCCTTTTTAAACTCCCTGGAAACTATATTTTTTATGTTTTCTGTAGTAACGGCAAAGCTTAGTAGTGAAGGAGGTACATCTATATCTCCAAAGCTTCCGCTCATTGAATCCTTTCCTCCAATGCTTGGAATATCCAGATTCTTCTGAACCAGGAAGGCTCCAAGGAGTGCCATAAATGGCTTAGCCCATTTAACAGGGTCATCTCCCAACTTTTCAAAGTACTCCTGGAATGTGAGCCTTATTTTTCTAAAGTCTCCACCCAAGGCCACTGCCTTTGCTATGGATTCAATAACTGCATAGTAACCTCCGTGAAATGTGCTCCAGGAGCTTAAATATGGATCATATCCGCAGGTCATTATTGAGCAGGTAGTAGTTTTTCCATCGTAAACCGGAATCTTTGCAACCATCCCTTCCTGTGGAGTAAGCTTATACTTGCCCCCCAGCTGATTTAAAACGGTTCCTGAGCCGTAGGTATTGTCAAATCTTTCAATAAGCCCCTTTTGTGATGCAGTGTTTAGGTTGCTCATGTTCTCTATGAAGTCTTTTCTTATATCTTCTCCTTTAATGTATGAGGGAGCTTTCTTAAGATATAAATCATCCTTAGGGGATAACAGCTTTACTCTTGTTTTCTTTCTAATACCATTGGTGCTTAAGAAAGCTCTGCTTATATCTGCTACTTTTTTCCCTCTCCAGGTCATAACCATTCTGTTTGTATCTGTAACCTCTGCAATGACGCTGCCTTCCAAATCTTCCTCTTCTACAAGGGCCATGAACTCATCCAGGTCCTTTCTATCTATTAACACTGCCATTCTTTCCTGGGATTCTGATAATGCAATTTCCCAATCCTTAAGGCCAGGATATTTTAAAGGCACCTTATCCAAATCTATATAAAGGCTATCTGCCAATTCTCCAACAGCTACTGAAACTCCACCTGCGCCAAAATCGTTGCACTTCTTGATTAGCCTTGTTGCTTTTTCATTTCTGAAAAGCCTTACAATCTTCCTTTCCAGTATTGGGTCACCTTTTTGTACTTCTGCGCCGCTTTTTATCAAGGCTTCCTTGGTCTGTTCCTTTGATGAACCTACAGCAGCTCCAATTCCGTCCCTTCCTGTTCTTCCTCCTATGAGAAGTACCAGGTCTCCTTTTTCCGGCTTTCCTCTAACAACCCAGTCCTTTGGTGCTGCAGCAACCAAGGCTCCCAGTTCCATTCTCTTTGCAGCAAATCCTTCATGGTAAAACTCCTGAATATATCCTGAGGTGCTTCCAATCTGGTTTCCGTAGGATGAATAGCCTTCCATTGCCTTCTGGGTAATATTCCTCTGTGGAAGCTTTCCTGGCAAAGTATCTTCGTATTTCTGTCTTGGATCAGCTGAACCTGTTATTCTCATGGCTTGGTATACATAGGCTCTACCTGACAATGGATCCCTGATTCCTCCACCAAGACAGGTAGCAGCTCCTCCAAAGGGCTCTATTTCTGTAGGATGGTTGTGGGTTTCATTTTTGAACATTAACAGCCACTTTTCAGATTTACCGTTGTGGTCTACTTCTATCTCAATAGATGCAGCATTTACCTCGTCTGTTTCTTCCTTATCCTCTAACAGCCCCTTTTTCCTTATCTCCTTCATGTTAATAGTAGCCAGGTCCATAAGGCTTATAGGCTTCAATTTATCTCCGTAAACATATTCCCTTGAGGCTATATACTCTACTATTGCTTCTTCAAATACCTTCTTTAGGCTTCCTTCATCAATTTCAATGTTGGTTATTTCAGTATTAAAGGTCTTATGCCTGCAATGGTCAGACCAGTAGGTATCTATTATTTTCAATTCTGTAACAGTTGGGTTTCTTCTTTCCTCTTCCTTGAAGTATCTCTGGACATATACCAAGTCTTCCATATCCAGAGCCAGGCCTTGTTCCTTAAGAAGCTTCTCCAACTCATTTTCATCCATTTCTATAAATCCTTCCACTATTTCCACTTCGTCATCAGTATCCTCTTCCTTTTGGAAAGTAAATGAGTCCAGTGGGATTTCCTTTGATTCCGTTGGATTTATATAATAGGATTTTGCCTTATTAAGTTCCTCATTGGATACATTTTTGAGTATTATATATTTGGAGTGCTTAACTTCAATATCCTCATATCCAAGATAGTTTTTTACCAGCTTATTAACTATATCCTCCCTCTGATTGTACTGACCTCTGATGCTTTCAACTCTAAATGCCTTTTCATATTCATCCATAGGTGGCATGTTTTCGTATACATTGTCAACAATTGGCTCATGTAGAACCATATTAGTGATTTTTTCTATTTTCTCAGCGTTGCCACCGTATATTTCATAGGAATTTACAACCCTGACGCCTTCCAATGCTTTTATTCCCAAATATTCCTTGAACTCCCTGTAAAGATTCCTTGCCTCCACATTGAAACTGTCTTTCTTTTCAATTAATATTCTCTTCATAATATCCTCCTTATGGTTTCAGTATTTCAATTGATAGCAACTACCAATGAAAAAGCCCAGCAGGGTAGGCAAGCGAAACCTACCCGACTGGGCTTTTCTCCCTTCGGTGTAATATTATCCAGTGATAATACCTGTACCGCTCGGACCAGACAGGATTACTCCCCGGAACCCTAGGTACACTTCCGCTCATAGTTAAATGATTTACGGTCATTTAGTAGAGACGTTCCAACCATATTATGGAACTTATATGAGCTACTATATATTTAGTTTTCCAGCATTATCTTTTCAAGCAAGAGAGGTTCTATATATTCTCCATCCTTATAAGCTCTCATGTTCCCTCCTGAAATCTCATCAATGAGAGCAATATGATTGTCCTCTCCTATTCTTCCGAACTCCAGCTTTATATCATACAGCTCAAGGCCCTTTTTCCTAAGCTCATCCCTTACTACCTCTGCAATCTTCCTTGTAAGTTCCTTTACTGTATTTACTTCATCCCTGGTCATAATATTTAAAAGTACAAGTCCATCTTCTGTAATCAGTGGATCCTTTCTCTCATCATCCTTGAGGGTTATTTCCACATATCCGTCAAGAGGCTGTCCTTCTTCTACATAGGCTCCATAGCGGCGAAGAAAGCTTCCTACTGCTCTGTATCTTAATATTACCTCAACTCCCTTGCCAAATATGGTGGCAGGTAATACCTTCATGGTGTTGTTTTCAACATCAGCCTCCAAATAGTGGGTTGGAATATTCATGCTGTTCAGCTTTTCAAAGAAGAATTTAGTGAGCCTAAGCCCTGCCTTGCCAACTCCTTCAACCTTTGCTATAACCTCATTGGCTCCCGGGTCAAATACTCCATTTTCACCGGTTACATCATCCTTAAACTTCAATAGATAATTCCCGTCCTCCAACAGGTATACGTCCTTTGTCTTTCCCCTATACACCAGTTTCATAAAATCACCTCATACAATTATTGTAGATTAGACAAGAGAACTGTCCTGCTGGCTTACTGATTGTTATCAATTAATAAAGCCCAGCAGGGCAGGTTAAGCGAAACCTACCCGACTGGGCTTTTCTCCCTTCGGTGTAATATTATCCAGTGATAATACCTGTACCGCTCGGACCAGACAGGATTACTCCCCGGAACCCTAGGTACACTTCCGCTCATAGTTAAATGATTTACGGTCATTTAGTAGAGACGTTCCAACCATATTATGGAACTTATATGAGCTACTCCTATTAACTTGTATACTCTAATCATAACATAAAGTATTCTAAAGTCAATAAAATATTAAAAATAATATTTTAGATAATTAACCTGCATTTCCATTTAACTTTGCCATTACCTGCTTATAGTATGAATATTTCCTTTTTACTGTAATAAATGAATATTAAGTTAAATAAACTTTAATAGAAAATTATAAAGGAGGATTTTGTATTGAAGGGAAAGGAGTTCATAAGATTTTCTTTAGAGCTTAATCTGTTTTTTGGACGTATAATGAAAGAGCACCTTATATTTATGGCAATTGCCCTACCAATAATAAACAGCGATTACATATTGGAAGCAGACACCCTTAAAAGGCCCTTAGAAGAATTACTAATGGAAGTATTAAGCATATCCAAGGGCAATTTATCAAAAGAATCCCTGGATTCAGGTGAATTTGTAACCAAGTATACCCTGGATGCAGAAAAGAAGGTAGAGGATCTTTATGGAATCTGTATTGACAAGGAGCTTACCAAATCCACATTAGACCTTACAATAGAAAAAGAAGACCATTTCTATAACTTTGAAGGATATGTCTATGACCTGAACAGAAGGATAATCAACCTTCTTATGGACGTAATCAAGTTTAAGGAAAAAGTAATAGATGAAGTATTAAAATGTGAACTTGCAATATTCATGTATCCGGAAATGCTGGAGCATATTCTGGAAGAAGCCAAGTTCTACCTTAAACTTCTTCTGGATATTCAGGAGAAAAATATAACAGAGGAGGATATTTTAAAAAGAGAGGTATTCTGGAATTATATTATGGAAGAACATGCCCTATTTACCCTGGGGCTTTTAGACCCATCAGAAGAAGACCTGATTAAAACTGCCCATGAACTTGCAAAAACCTTTGAAGAACTTCTGAAAAAGACCAGGGAAGCAGATAAGGATAAAGCATGTGAAATATCCAGGGGAAACCTGAAGGCTACTGAAGGCATGAAGGAGTTTAACACCAGTGCCGTAAAGGGAATATTAGCCTGTGAAATAAAATCACTGATAAACCCTCTATTGGCTGACCACCTGTTGAGAGAAGCCAATAGGTATATAAGAATATTAAAGGAATTTCTGAAAGAATGCTAACATCATGTAAAGGGGGAAATTTTATGCTTTCAAGAAGAGAATTCATCCAGCTGTCATTAGAGCATAATCTGTTCTTTGCTCGAATTATGAAAGAGCACATGATATTTATAGAATCAGGCCTATTGATAATAGACAGTTCATTAATACTTGAAGGGGAAAATCTAAAGGAATCCTTTGAGGATATTCTTGAGGAAACTGTTGGATTGGCAGAAGGTGCTGTAAGCAAGCCTGTTCTAAACTCCAATGAAATTGTAACGCCCTTTACCCTTGAATCCGAAAGGATAACTGAAAATCTTACTGGAATATGCATAGATAAGAACATAACCAAGTCTGAACTGGAACTTGTTTCAAATTCTGCCTTCATACATACAGAAGGATTGGAAAAGAAGCTGGAGAATTTAAATGAAAGGGCTATTAATCTGGTTAAAGAGGTAATTAAATACAAGGAAAAGATATTGAATAAACTGCTAAAATGTAAGATGTTTGCAAATCTGTATTCATTGCTTATAGACCACATTCTAAGGGAAGCCAGATACTACCTAATGGCCCTTGAGTCCATTCAGAAGAGAGAAATGCCTGTAAAGGATGTACTGGAAAATCAGATATTCTGGGATACCATAATGAAAGAGCATGCTGAGTTTGTAAGGGGACTTTTAGACCCTACAGAAGTGGAGCTGTTTAATACTGCAAATGGATTTGTGGGAACCTTTGAAAAGCTTATAGAAAAGACCAAGAAAGCTGAACCTAAGAATATCCCGGAAATAACAAAAAAGGCTTTAGAGGCTACAACTGAAATAAGGGATTTCAAACGTCAGGGAACAGAAGGGTTAATAAATTGTCAAATAAAGGTAATGGCATATCCATTACTGGCTGACCATATATTAAGGGAAGCAAACAGATACATAAGAGTATTAAACACAATGAAATAATCAAGTGCAATGGGGACGGGGGTTTTTGCATCAAATTGATGCAAAAACCCCCGTCCCCGTTGCACGTTCATTACATTGCTCCAATCAGCATTACTATAGTGCTTATCGCCATGCCTAAAAACAAAGTATCGAAGGGAAAGTTTATCAATTTCCCTGCAAGCATAGCTATAATACCCAAAAAACTTGATACAGTTACGTATGCTCTTTTAACTCTTCCCTTATAAAACAATGCAGTACACATTGGGATGAACAAAACAACAGCCCTTAAACCCATAGACATAAATCCCCATGTTAAAATGGCACTTTTTAGATTCCCATTGGCAAAAATTGCTGAAATAATCAAAGAAACAATAATA
>ENA-OWOZ01002037-OWOZ01002037.1-bioreactor-metagenome-genome-assembly--contig:-NODE-2037-length-16271-cov-55.379029_pt1 | contig 16271 bp, 15 predicted proteins | sample MGYA00238140_ERZ651804 | MGnify/ENA primary metagenome ERZ651804 (study PRJEB26910, sample SAMN07631232) | bioreactor metagenome | isolation source: Switchgrass digestor | place: USA: Dartmouth... | reverse complement strand
TCGAATTGGGAAAATACAATTTATTTTATTAGGTGCAGCATTATCTGGCTTTATAGTATTAGGTAAAGAGTTTATCAATCTTTGGCTGGGGACTGGCTTTGAAGATGTATATGGTATAACTCTTGTGTTGATGACGCCGACTATCTTTGAACTGTCACAAAATGTTTCATTATCAATATTAAGGGCGGAAAATAAAATATCTGTAAGGCTAAAAGCACTAGGTATTGGGGCATTTATAAATCTTCTGATCACTGTTTTTGGTGTCAGAAGATATGGCTATTTTGCTGCTTGTTTTGGGACAGCTATGAGCGTTACCATTGGCAGCCTTGTCTTAATGAATATTTACTATTACAAGCAGTATAAATTTAATCCGATACGTATTTATGGAAGTATCATGGGAAAAACATTACTTTGTTTGTTGCCAGCCATGATTTGTACGTATGTAATTAAGACTACAGTATTTAGTGTCACGGACTGGGGAAGGTTTCTCTTAATAATTTTGTGCTTCATGTTAGTTTACTGCACTTTTTTACTAACCATAGTTAAGCCGCAAAGGATCATTAGAATGAATTGATTATTTACAGTATATGCCGAAGATGGTTTATGCTATGCACGAATTAATTAGCGAATATTTCTCTGTGCACCCAAGGAGTTATGATGAGAGTTGAAGTCGGAGATGTATGACGGCAGAATAAAAGATCAAACAAAAGAAATCTGTACATCATCTTTGACTAATCATAATGCTACATCATCAGCTTAATGAAGGAACTAGGAGTGAGTCTCTGCATTCTTTCTGGTCAGGGTAGGGCGGGGGAAGAAAAAACATAGTTCCTCCTGCAACAATCCACACAAAAATGATTATGATAGGCAACAAGCTACAAAAAGAATAGCCGGGAAACAACTCCCGGCCTTCTTTTGGACTGTTCTGTTTAGATTGTTATGCAATCAATCTCTGCGGAATAAATCCCTTGTGTACACTTTTTCTTCGACATCGTCAAGTGCAGGATCATACCGATTAGCGATGATACAGCCGCACATCTTTTTGAACTTCTTTAGGTCGTTGACAACTTGGCTACCAAAGAATGTGCTGCCGTTCTCCAGGGTAGGCTCATAGATGATCACTGTTGCGCCCTTTGCCTTGATACGTTTCATGACACCTTGGATACTGCTCTGACGGAAATTGTCACTGTTACTCTTCATCGTAAGACGGTAGACACCGACAACAACCTGCCGTTCCTTATCAGGATTGAAATTCTCGCTTCCTGTGTATGCGCCTGCGATTTCAAGGACTCTCTCGGCGATGAAATCTTTCCTGGTCCGGTTGCTTTCCACGATGGCCTGGATCAGGTTTTCCGGCACATCCTGGTAATTTGCCAGAAGCTGTTTAGTATCCTTGGGCAGGCAATAGCCACCATAACCGAAGGAAGGATTATTGTAGTAGTCGCCGACACGAGGATCGAGGCAGACTCCCTTGATGATGGGAGCAGTCTTGAGCCCTTTTACTTCTGCATAGGTATCCAGCTCATTGAAATAGGAAACGCGGAGCGCGAGGTAGGTGTTCACGAAAAGCTTTGTGGCTTCCGCTTCGGTATAGCCCATGAACAATGTTTCGATCGGATTCTTGATCGCTCCTTGCTGAAGTAGGCCTGCAAAGGTGCGAGCTGCACTTTCTGTCTGCTCATCGCACCCGACAATAATCCGGCTGGGATACAGGTTGTCATAGAGCGCCTTGGACTCCCGAAGGAACTCCGGACTGAAAAGGATATTGTCCATGCCCATTTTTTCTCGGATATGTACGGTGTATCCGACAGGGATTGTGGACTTGATGATGACTGTTGGCTTCGTTTCCCGATCAGCTGTACTTTCTTTGATGAGAGCTAGTACGCTTTCCACAGCGGAGCAGTCAAAGAAGTTCTGCTTAGGATCGTAATTAGTAGGAGCAGCGATAATGATGAAGTCCGCATCCGCATAGGCAGCCGCACCGTCTGTGGTGGCAGTCAGATCAAGGTTCCGCTTACCTTTTTTTGCCTCATCCAGATACTTCTCGATGTATTCGTCCTGAATCGGGGAGATGAAGCTGTTGAGTTTCTCGACCTTCTCAGGTACGATATCAACTGCGGTTACCTTGTTGTGCTGCGCCAGAAGAACTGCGAGGGAGAGACCAACATAGCCTATTCCGGCAACGGCAATCTTGTAGGGTCGTTCTACAATAATAGGAGTGGACGTGGCTGTATCCACAAACATATCTGTGGGCTCGAAGTTTAAGGCCTCACCTAATGCCTGGAGCTGCTCGATGGCTGGGACATAGTCCAGTGACTCGAGCCGGGATAAGAGCCCGCGATTTATTCCTGTGGTCTTGGACAGCTGTGCCTGTGTGATCTTCATAGCCTTACGGCGGGATACCACGGTATCGGCAAGCAGCTGCATCGATAATTTCTTCATGATTTCCTCCTTTGTCGCTTAAAACGACAATAATTACAGGCAGAGTAGTGCCGCACAACATAAATATGATAGCAGAGAAAGGACTGGAAATCAAGATGAATGTTATGAAAATGTGTAAATGATTTTTGAAATAAGCGTGTACTAGCCAAAATCAATTAAAAATGTCGCTTAAAACGACAGAATAAATTGATCTCGTAATGTTGTTCAGAGCAACAAAAGGAGCGAAGACTATGCCAGCACATAAACGGAAACCAAACTATAACGGTGCTACCACTATGCAGGAACTCCTGATTGCTGTGTGTGATTACTACGGCGATCCAGTTGACGATCGGAAAGAGGAAGATGCGGACCATGTGAGTCTGCACGACGTCGCAGATGAATTTGATATTACCGTCATGAAGGCGCGGAAGCTCCTGATCACTGGAGGACTCTATTCAACAGCCATAAGCCGCAGAGTTCAAGAGCTGCATGCGCAAGGTTTGACTGTGGCTCAGATCACCGAGGAGACCGGCCTGAAACGTGCAAGTATCAATTCCTACCTTCCATACGCACACATCATCTACAACCTCCCAGATATCAGTATCAAGGCAGAGCGGCAGAAACAGTATAGGGTCAGGAAGAGGAACAACAATAGAACGGATGCCGAAAAAGAAGAGAAGCTCTGGCAGGAGTTCATCTACCTGCAGGGATGCCTTTTCACCACCAGCAAAGGTCTGGACTTTACGTATAAGGTTTACGGCGGAGAGATGTTCGTGGACCGGAAAGAGAAGAGCATCACACGGGCGACCGTGATGAAGGCGTATGGGAAAGTCGTCGAACTGGAGGGGGAGGTTAAAGGACCGAAAGTTCTCGGAACGTAACGTTATCATTTAAATCCTTATCGTGGTAACTAAGATAGTTTTAAATAATCTTTTTGGTTATTGACTATGTAATAATATTTCAATACAATAAATACGTTCCTTCTTCTGGATAAAGTAGAAAACAATTATATGATTTGGGAGAAGAATAGACGTTGCTAGACATTAACAACTGTTGGTAATAGTATAGGTGTTAGTGATAGAGGTTCTTAACTTTACATAGCAAGATGCAGTTGTAACTATAGTATTTCATTAGATGTTTCTGTTTTAGCACCGAATTATTGAATTAGGTCGGCGATTTCTGTTTTGGTAATTATCGGAGTGATTACCTAAACTGCTATAATAGAGGGTTATTAATGGATTTTATCGATATTAGCCAGAAATCATTGATTAAAATATTGTCTGCAGGCATAAGAAATACGCGGGTTGTCCCATCGTGCTACAGTTGTATTGATTGGCAGACCGTTGCTTATGAAGCTGACAGACATAAAGTTGCTCCTATTGTATACTACTCTGTGATGCAAAATTCTGATATCAAAATGCCAGACGATATAAAAGAAAAGTTAAGGAGAAAATTCCTTTTTGAAATAAGAGAACAAGAAAGAAACTATTTGGCATTTGGAGAAATACTTAAGAAACTGACTGATTCCAACATCTCTGTAGTTATATTAAAGGGTTTATTTTTAAGAGATCTTTATCATGAGCCATTGCTTCGATCAATGCGTGATTATGATGTTCTGGTCAAACCTGAAGATTTTGAAAAAGTCGCATTTATAATGGAGAATGCCGGATATAAAAAGGCATACAGGGAAGATAAGCATGCTGAATATTCGCATCCTCATTATATGTTGATAGAAATTCATAAGTCATTGATTCCAGCTGACCGATTTAAAAATTCATCTGAATTTGAGGAAAAGATATGGAAAAGTGTAATACCTGCAAAAGTCAGCGGAGTAGATGTACTTACGCTTGATCCTACGGATCATGCCGTTTACCTTGTTTTGCATATGGCTTTTCATATTGAGAGCTCTGGGATTGGATTGAGGCAGCTTTGTGACCTGGTTTTGTTCATTGAAGCGTATAGACATAGAATAAATTGGGATACGTTTAACGGATATATTAAGTTAATGGGTGTTGAAACATTCACCCAAGCGCTGTTTGAGGTATGCCATAGGTTATTTGATTTGGAGGTACCACATGGATGGGAGTGCGATGAAGGTCTGAAGGAAGTTGCAGACAGACTAATACTTGATATATTCGAAAGTGGTGTATTTGGAAATGAAAGTAATGACAGGATAACAGCCAATAGAATGATCTACTATTCTGATAGTACTGAAATTAAGACGTTTAGACAAAAAATACAAACCCTTTTATCTTTATTCTTCCCGAAGGCTGAGAAATTGGATATCAGATATCAATATGCCAGAAAACACCGCTTCCTTCTTCCTGTCGCGTGGATACACCGTTTCGCCTATAACATAATACGAAAGGACATCAGTATATCTGAAAAGTTAGCTGTATTCAGACAAAAGAAAGCATCGGAGATTTTTACCAACCGAAGCTTGCTTCTGCGTCAGCTTGGACTTATCGATTAATTATTTTCGGCATTATTTTTTTACTTTTTATAGTATGTTCATCAAAAATAAGGTATAATGTGAACGGATACAATAAATGTATAAATTACATAAAAGGGGTATGCCATGGAAATAAGAAGATATGTCCAGGTAGTATTAAAAAAACTATGGTTTATTATTCTTGTGACTGTGCTCGTTGGTGCAGCAGCAGGTTATATGAACTTTTATGTGTTTGAGCCTGTATATCAGGCGGAAACCACACTTCTTATCACAGGCTTGTCCAGCACTCTTGATACTGATACGAGCACGCTGAGTTTGGAGAACATTGCGGCCGGCCAGGTGCTGATTTATGAGTATTCTGCAATAATTTCAAGCAACCGTGTGACCAGTGCTGTACTGGAGGAATTAAATGATCCCAACATTACGCAGGATGCTCTGAGAAACATGATGTCTATCAGAGCAGTGAATGACACAAGGATAATAGCAATAACAGTAACGTACAATGATCCGGAAAAGGCAGCACAGATTGCCGATATTTTGGCTGATAAGTTCTCTGAAGCTGTAGTTGAGCTATACAAAATAGAAAATATTGATATCATAGACAAAGCCCAGGTACCGGTTAGTCCTGTCGGACCGGCCAGGGTGAAGAATACGGCGATAGCTGCATTTGCAGCATGTCTGTGCTCAGTAGGGCTTGTTATACTTCTGGACTTCCTTAATACAAAGATAAAAACCACTGAGGATGTGGAGAACTACCTGGGACTGAGTGTTATAGGCAGTATCCCGGTAAATGTATTGGCTAAGGGGAGAGGCAAATGAGTAAAAATAATAATCTGATAAATAAGATTACTCTGACCAATAAAGTAAGTGAGCCTGTAGAAGAGGCAATAAGGTCGCTGAGAACCAATATACAGTTCTGCAATACCGACAGAGTGGTTAAGACCATCTGTGTAACAAGCTGCATTCCGAATGAAGGAAAATCGACAACTACGATCAATCTTGCGATTTCAATGGCTGAGGCAGGCAAGAAAGTGCTGCATATCGATGCTGATATGAGGAAACCCAGACTGTATAAAGAAATTACATCCAAACACAATGTAGGACTTTCCAACTTCCTTTCAGGCATGGTTGAGCTGAAGGATGCCATCAGTGAAACGAATTATGACAACCTTCATCTCATCCTGTGCGGGCCTAAGCCTCCAAACCCGGCCGAATTGCTTGATACTGAACGGTTCAGGCTGATGCTCACGGCTCTTAAGGACGAGTATGATTATATTGTTATTGATACTCCACCGCTGGGGAGCATGATCGATGCAGCTATAGTTGCATCGCAGACAGATGGGACCATCCTGCTTATTGAATACAATACTGTCGATTATAAAAAGGCAAAAATGGTAAAGGAACAGCTGGAGAAGGCCAATGCCAGGATACTTGGCGTTATAGTGAACAAAATCCCGCGCAGGGAATACAAGCAAAACTACTATTACGATTATGACTATTACTACAAGAAAAATGCCCGCAAAGGTGAAGAGTTGCAGAATAATGCGATGTAAAGCGAGGGTCTGCTATGATCGATATCCACTGTCATATCCTGCCGGGTGTGGATGATGGCCCGCTTGGAATGGAAGAGACACGGCAGATTTTGGCTGAAGCTCAGAAAGCCGGTGTAAAGACTATAATAGCCACACCGCACTATTCACATGGACTATATGAAAATGGCATGGTCGGGCAGGTTTTCGACCGTGTTAAAACTGAGGCAAAAAACTACGGTATAGAACTTTACAGGGGATATGAGATAAAAATACATCAATATCCTGCCAGGATGCCTGATGATTACAGGGACCTGGATCTGGCCGGTTCAAAGTATATACTTATGGAGCTGCCATTTAAGGATTTCCCTTCGTATACATTTGATCTTATATATCAGCTCCAGATCAATGGTTTTACGGTTATTATTGCTCATCCGGAAAGATGCAGGAAGCTTGCCGCTGAAAAAAGAATATTCGAAGATATGTATGATAACGGCTGCCTCATGCAGATAGATGCAGCAAGCATTATCGGCGTAAATGGATGGGGAGCAAGACTGTTTGCAAAGGAAATAATCAGATCACATAGGGCGGCCTTTGTAGCGTCGGATGCTCACGATCCCGAAGATTACTCAAAGTATTACGTTGAAGCATATAAAAGAGTTCAGAAATGGGTAGGCAGAGATGCTGCCGAAGGATTGTTTGGGAAAAATGCCCAAAAGATCATCGAGTGCATTTCTGGATGCATTGAAAATGTGACGGCAACTCCTTGATGTGCCTGTAAGTATATCAGGTATCTTTTTTTTCTGAAATTTTCCCATTCTCAATTATAAGTATCTTGTTACAGAAATCCAATGCGGCTTTCCGGTGAGTTATAATGATACAGGTTGGACGCGGATCGATGGACGCCAGTGATTTTAGGACATCAAGTTCTGTTGCTGAGTCCAGGGCTGATGTGGCTTCATCAAGTATCAGAACAGGCTTTTCTCCAAGCAGTGCACGTGCTATTGCGATACGCTGAGCCTGTCCTTCCGACAGACCGTACCCGTTTTCTCCTATTTTAGTTTCTGCCTTATCAGGCAAACTTTCAATGAAGTCCCATATACATGCTTTCTTCAAAGCTTCAGCTACTTTTTCAGATGTGGCATTGCTGTTTCCAAGCATCACATTTTCGCTAATCGTTCCCGAGAACAGCGTATTTCCCTGGGGGACATATGAAATCAGTGACCTTGTTGAGGTTCCCGACTGAACTTCTTCACCGGTTTTGGGATTATAGAACGACAGCTTTCCGCTTTCCGGTTCCAGCAACGACAGAATCAGCCGTGTGACTGTGGTCTTGCCCTCTCCGGATGCGCCCACAATGGCCGTGAATTGTCCCGGTTCTATAATGAAACTTGCTTTGTCAAATACCAGCGTATCCTTATCATACCTGAAACTGATATCCCTTGCGATGATGCCGGCAGAATCCCAATCCAGCTGTTGGCCTTCCGATAAGGTTTCTTCCTCAATGTCATACAGGCTTATAAGCCGCCCTGCTGATGCATACATCATAATGACCTGCGGTACCGTATATGCCATGCCGACAAAAGGATCCTGTATCCGTCCCACCAGCTGGAGATAGACCGTTATGGTCCCGAAAGTGGCATCGCCCCTGGAGAGCTGTATTGATCCCCATAATATCGCCAGCAGGAAGCCAAGCCAGTATGACAGCGTCAGAAGTGCGGATGAAACTGCAGTGATCCTGCTCCTTTTTATTATCCAGCCAAACTTTTTGTCAAGAAGCGAGGATATGAGGGAAATGCTTCCGGATTCCAGCCGGAATGCCTTTATGACCGACATGTTTTTAAGACGCTCCTGCAGGAAGCTTCTTGAATCGCTTTCCGTTTCCTGCAGCCTGAGATGATATTCTGACAACTTGCCGCCGCATACCCTGGTAAGGATCAGTGATAAAGGCCCCAGAATGAATGCTATGAGCGCCAGGTAAGGATCAAATATGATCAGGATGACAGCCGAAGCGCAAAGGCTGAAAATAAGCCCTATTATCGAAGGAACAGCAGTGGTGACCCCGGAGACCACAGTTTCGATATCGCTTGTCATTCTTGTGAGGAGATCCCCCGTATGGTATCTGGCAAATTCTGTCCATTTAGATCTCAGCAGCTTGACGAAAAGTTCCTTACGGAGTTTGTTAGACAGTGAGACCGATACCTTTGCGGAAAACACTTTCAGAAATGATCCAAGTAAAGTCTGCAGTATCACGATACCTATGATAGTCAGTGCGGATATCATCAGACTTTCGATGTGGCCAAACTGAGCCGAATCAAACAGCTTTTTCGTTTCCAGTGCTATGACGACAGATGTAAGGGATGATATCGTACCGAGGATTACCAATAGCAAAAGGGAAAGAAATGACGACTTTGTTCTGCCGGTTATCCATCTTGTGTACTTAACTATTTTTTTCATTAATCCTTTACTTTTTTCTGACATGTCTGTAAACCTTCCTAAGCAGTCTGTAAACCTTTCTTAACACGCTGAATAACGGCAGCCTCAGCCACCAGATGAATGACAGCGCCTGCCAGAGAAAACCTGAGGCAGATATTTCCTTGCCATTTCTCAATATTTTTGTAGCCACTGCTATCAGCTGATCCGGATAGACAGGCCCTTCTATCCAGTAATGCGCGTCGCCTGCTATATAAAAGCAGTCCTTTTTTTTGAATACAAGCCTGTGAAGGATGTATTGACCGCTTATCCTTCGTATCAGTACGATCTGCCCGAAATGCAGGCTTTTGAAATCCGCGGCCGACAATTCAACACTGTCTGTATTTTCTCTCAGGAAAGGCATCATGCTGTCGCCTGTCACAGTGATGCGTACTTTTTGATTGTTGTGCAAAAGTTCATCTATTGCAGGGAAGAGGTCTTCAGACCTCACTGTTTTCAGATTATGCATTGGCGAACCAGCTCCGTTGCCATGCGGTCTGCCCTGCATTTAAGATGATATATGGGTATGGATCTGAAAATCCTGTCTGCATTTTCAAGGGCTCTGTCCATAAGAATCGGATTATAATAAGGTAAAAACAGCCGCGGAAGCAGCATGGGAATCGCTTCGGCTGCTGACAGGCTTCGTATTTCATTTTGCTTAGCCTGCTCAAGTATAACCACAGCATTTAATGTTGCACACAAATTTGATGAACTTCTGTCAGAACCGTTCCATGGTGTGCCGTATATAACTGTACTGCCGTTATTGTAACGCAGAGCAGGACAATCGTCATTTATGACAGACGCATGGTGATACTTCACCCACATGGCTGCATGAGTGGACTTTCCGGTACCTGAAGGAGCTGTAAAAGCTATTCCTTTGCCTTCAGAAGCAACCGATGAAGCGTGAAGGATTATACCGTCCGAAAGAATGATTTTATTACTGATGATAAAATTGCCCAGATATTCACAGAAAACGTCCCAGGCATGCTTATCTTCTTCGCGGTGTATGATGGTAATATGCGACCAGCTGCTGTCAGCTTCTATAATGTATGCCAGTTGGTTTATCTCTTTATGATATATATATATGACGGATTTCCCGCCCTCGTAATCTGTATCGAGAAAAATGCTGTCCTTACTGTTTTCAGGGAAAGCGTATTTCCGGACAGGAAAATTACCGGATGACTGAAATTCGATTTCAATATCCGGTTCTCTGCAGTAAACAGATTCAAAAGGCCTTAACCTTTTGAATCTGCGGTTATGTACGTTTGCAATTTTCCATTTCAGGCCTGCTATCTCGTATTGCAGCATTTTATCTCTGGTACCTCCGGGAGAATAAAGAACAGCCAGCTGTCACCACAATCTGAACGGCGGTTTAAATATACCGCAGAAGATAAAGAAAGGTGCAGATTTTCCGCAGACATGGGTCCAGAGATAGCAAGGGCTGGGTTTGGGCCAGTCGGGTATACCGCCGCCTCCGCAGCAGCCGCCGCCGCCTGGACCTGAAGTACATGCCAGACGTTCTTCCGGCCTCAGCTCAATAAAGTCTATTGCAGGCTTTGTGTAAGCTTTCATTTTTTGACCTCCTTATATACATTTTTGACCTTTATGTAAAACTAAATTATGTCCTTGTCATACAGTCTTTCCTTTGTAAGCCGGGTAAGTTCGCACAAATACTGCGCAGGTCTGTCGTAATAACCTGTCTCTGTTTTCAGTTTAGCGGGGCATACGTCACAGTAGTCCCGGATGCTGCATTCTTTACATTCGATACAGACAGGTATATCAAGGCATCCTTTGTACAACCTTTCCCATGCTTCTTTAAAATCTGTATCAAGCAGATTTATTGCAGGCTCCTGCATCATACCGCACGGGGCCATTTTCCCATCCCACGTGACCCAGAAGCTGCTGCTTCCGGCTTTGCAGGTGAATGCACTTTTTCTATTTATTGCTTCAGCATTAAGCTGCTTCATATCTTTCATTAATTTCTCAGCACGTTCAATGGTCTGCTTTGACAAGTTTCCGGCTGAATAGGTATGTCTCAGTGTTTCAATAGTGGAATAGTATTTTTTGAGGAAGTCCACCATATCCTCAGGATTCAGTCTGCAGCTGTCCGCTTCTCCGCAAGCCATCTGGCGGTAAAGATAATCGACCAGACCAAGATGCAGCCCGCGCTTATATGCAAATTCGGCAAGCTGCTCCACTTCATTCATATTATCGTATGTTACCGTCATTTTGAGCTCGAGGTTTATACCTTCTGCCAGCAACATATCGACTGCTTTCATTGTACGTTCATAACCGCCGGGATTACCGCACAGCTTTTCATATGTATCAGCCGAGGCTCCGTATAGAGTGATTTCCATTGATGTAGGAGGGATCCTGCCGAGCCATTTCGCTTTAGTGTCGTCTATCAATGAACCGTTTGTGTAAAGAGTGATTTTAAATCCCATTCGGGATAAGCTTTCGTATATTTTGACGATGTCGCTGCGGAGGAAAATTTCTCCGCCTGTAAGCACAAGATTGAGCATTCCTGCGTCACGGGCATCAGACGCCAGCCTGATCCATTGATCCGCTGTAAGCTCTCTGTCTGCCAGGTTTTTGTCCATGCTCTGCTGATGTACATAGCACATCCTGCAGTTAAAATTGCACCTGGAGGTAAGTTCAAAAGCTCCGTTCAGTGGTATCTTATGAATGCCGGCCTGCATCGACAGTTTCTCAATAAGGAGATCGTAAGCGGTATTCATTTATTCCAGCAGCCCTTTCTCCTGCAACTGGGAGATAAAATCCGTAATATCATTCCTGGCTGTCTGTTCATCTATGTCATATTCAGACACCATAGCCTGAACCAGATCCTCCAACTCTGCACCTTCGGCGAACTTCTTCCACAGAAATGCCCCTGTCTCATTCAGATTCATAAGACCATTGAATTCAACGACCATTTCCGCTACAGGTACAATGATCCAGGAACCGGCTATTTCCCGAAGGATCAGGTTATCTTTGACCTTCATTTGTACCCCCAAAAAAGTAAATTATTGCATGAACAATAAAATTATAATTGATTTGGTAAGAAATTTCAACTATAATATCCATAAAAATATGCACTAAAATACTACATTAGTTTCGATTTGTTTAATGCGATCTTGACAAATATCGACAGCCAGAATACTATATTGTCAACATTATACATTATAATGACAATGTATTCATAATTTTTCTGGTTTTGAAAGGACAATATGAAGAAAATTGTTATTGCTGGAATCATTCTCTTGATATCAATATCACCGCTTTTCAGAGGTTTGTTTTTTGAATATGAATCATATGGTTTCCTGGCGGTGCTGGCGTTATTGTCAGTAATATATCTGCTTATAAAAATAGCTAAGCGTGAACCGCTGCGTATCAATAAGCTTTATGTTTCTGTCGGGATGTTTTTGATTGCTGCAGTCTGCTTCAGCTTTGCGCATGCAGTCAATTACAGAAAGAACCTTGACGCATTACTTCTTTATTTAAGCCTTCTATTAATGTTTATCGTATTGTACGACTTTTTTTGTGATAAAAAGAAACAGTTTATCCAGGCAATAATGCTGCCGGCGGTACTTGTGGGTACTGTCGCCGGATTTGTCGGTATGGTGGCGCTGACAGGAAATTTTAATATATGGAATGTTACAATTGATAACAACCGGCTTGGTACTACATTTCAGTATGCCAACACTGCTTCGGTCTATTTCATTATTTGTTATATATTTGCGATGACACTGGCAAACTCATATAAAAACAGGATACTGAGATCACTGATGACAGGGCTTGGGAACATACTGATTTTTGCATTTTTTATGACCGGATCAAGAGGCGGCTATATAGTGGGCGCTTTTGTATTTCTGTTGTTTTTGGTAATACAGCCCAGTACCATGAAACTGAATGCCCTTATTGGAATGCTGTGTTCATTTGTGCCTGTTTTTATAGTGCTGAAAAGATTCAACTCTGTTGTTGCAGCAGGTGACAATTTGACAGCAGGAAAATGGATAGTTCTTTCATTTATATTATCTTCTGCAGCCTATTTTGTAATTTCACTGATTACTGATAAGGTAATAAGAAATGAAAAAAGAAAGACAATAAAGTGTGCAGGTATAGCTTTCATTATATTTATAGCTACATCGGCAGCTGCTGTTGTCATTTTGAAGGATTCCATCGCCAAGTTGCTTCCTCCGGTTATAGCTCATAGATTAGGTTCTATATTTATTGATGGGCTGAAAACGAAGAACTTTATATTCAGGGTTGAATTTGACAAAGATGCGCTGAAGCTTATTGCTTCGCACTGGCTTTTCGGCCTCGGCGAAGGTGGCTGGAAGGCTCTGTACCAGAGTGTGCAGGATCTGTTTTATACCGCAGCTACTGTACACAATCATTATCTTCAGATATTTGTTGATCATGGGATACTTGGATTTGCTTCATATATGGCACTGTTTGTAATTACAACGGCAAGTGCAGTATATTCATGCTTACAGGCGGATGACAAAGCAATGAAATCCAGTGCGGTGGGGCTGTTATGCGGATTTATTGCACTGGCAGTTCATTCCGCACTTGACTTTAACCTTTCGTATACATCAATGGTTCTATTGCTTTGGGTTATGTTTGCCGCATCGGCTGTCGGGTTTCCTGCGCAAAACAGTGCTACGGGCAGCATCAGTGGCAGAACCGGTTTTACCAGGATATTGGGGTATGCTCAAAGTGACAGATGGAAAGCCTCGATTACGGAAAATATCGGGAAATTTGTTATGGTCGTTATAGGTTCCTTATTATTTTCGACGTATGCCATATTTTTTGCTGCTGAATCCAACAGTTACACTGCAACAACCTATTTGCAAATGAAAGATTACAAAACTGCAATGGCCTTTTTCGAGGAAGCCAACAGGCTTGATCCTTCAAATCCGTCGTATACCTTCGAACTTGCTAAGATATACCATTATTATGGGAAAAACAGTTCTGATAAGGCTGTTTCAGCGGAATGGCTGAAGAAGGCACGCATTGCAGGGGAATTCAGTGTGAACAGCTACAGGTACTACCCGGCATATATGAACACGCTTGTCAGGATATATCTTGATTCAGATATGCCGGTTGAGGCGCTGAATATGGCGCAGAAACTGGTGAGCATGCAGAAGTACAACCCGGAGGTGTATGAACTGCTCGCACGCAGCTATATTGATGCAGCTACATATTATGCTGACAATGGTGATAAGGACAAAGCCATGGGACTGCTTTCACAGTGCATGAAAATAGATGGTAATCAATATTTGCGAAGATCAGTGGTGAAAAAGCCTGATGAACTGAATTCCGAAGAAGTGCTGCAACGGTACAAACACAGTGATGCTTTAGTTTCCTGTCTTAAACAGGCAGAGGAAATTCTGCATGATTTAGAATAAATAAAAAATATGTATTGCAAAAAAATTACAGCCTTTATATAATTATATGTGTTATGAAAGGGGGTATTCAGTTGAAGAAGGTTATCAGCTTGTTGCTTGTGTTGGTGATAGCTGTATCGGCAGTCAGCGTATGCTATGCTGATAATGCTGATGCTGATAATGTGGAGAAACTGACTAAGACCGGGGGAAAGACTATCGACATAAAAGATCCTAACCTGCCGGCTTCTCCAAGTGTAGTTGATGTTATGTATAATGAGGACACTGTTCTCATCAACGATGGCAGTATACCTGCAAGCGGTACAGAATCTTCTGTTGACACTGTTAACATCGGGGATCAGTCCATACCTCAGGCAAGTTCACTGCCGAAGACAGGCGGTATCCCTGCAGAGTTGTTCTATGCAGCGGGCGGGATATTTGTGGCAGCTGCGTTGGTTCTTACACTTGTAAGAAAGAAAGCGGCATAAGTATTTATACATATAGTGCAGACTGGCCTGAAATCAGTATGACAGCATTGGAAGGTCCAGATATTAAGGCCAGCTGTATCAGTAATATACATATTGGGAGCATTAAGGTAAGCAAGGATTCCTGATTTTTTTCGGGTATCCTTTTTTATAGATCAGTATATTAAACAGCAGCAATATACCCTACGAAGTTTTGCTGTGGTACCATGTGAGGTGCATATGAAAAAGCTTCCATTGATTTTATTCATCATTGGTATTGTGATAGCGTCGATCCCTGTTGCGGGACAGATATATACCAAATATAAGGAAAACAGGATGATCAGTGAATGGATGAACAGTACTGGAACAGACTATACTGGGGATGTTGCTGAGCCTGATCCAGAGACAGCATATTCTATGCTGCAGGAAGTCTTTAGTGAGGAAAATAAGCAGAATACAGGGACGGATTTTTCAGAAAGTGCAGAAGCTGCAGAATCCGGGGCGGAAAACGAAAGCGATCCTGAGAATGGTGCGGCAGCCGATAACGGCGGTTCATTAGGCCGGGAGGGAAGCATGTCCGGGGCTTCATCAGCCGTCAAAAAGAAAGAGCAGAAAGTACTGGGTATCATACAAATTAAGAAGATTAAGCTGAAAGAACCTATTGTTGAAGGCGTCGGCAAAGATAACCTCCATGCGGGTATCGGACACATACCGGGGACAGCCGGACTTGGAGGACCCGGAAATTGTGCTCTTGCAGGCCACAGAAACTATGCGTTCAAAAAGTTTTTCAGAAGGCTCGATGAGCTTGAGGCAGGCGATGAAGTCATAATCATCACGAAAACCGAGACATTGAGATATACTGTAACGGGAAAGGTCGTCGTGGAACCTGACGACGTGTCGGTACTCCAGGGAAGCAAGGACAAAAGCATCATATCGATGATCACATGTACGCCTATGTATGTACATTCCCACAGGCTGGTCGTTTTTGCGGAGCTAGTGGAGCGCGTACCGAGGGAACCTTAAATGGACTGAAACTTGCTTGCAGAGTTAAAAACGGCGGCTTAATCACTGAAAAAATATGGCGCTGACACATGCCATGCCAGCGCTATTTTTAATAGGAATCCTGTAACAATTACTACTTTACTCGTACCAATATTACTTTGAACGGCACGGGACATGTTGTTGCCACGCCCCTCTTTATAACGGGATCACCTGAGAACGATGCCGAAAACTGAAATGAATGCAATGGTCCGCAGGAATCCTGCCATCCTGAAAGAATGATTTGAATCCGGGCATTCAATTCCCTGCAATTCCTTGACAGTTCCGGCCTGCTTTTATATTATAATTTTAATTATCCAGCAGAATTTTAGCTGTATTGTCACTAAACTATTAAAATAATCGCATAAGTCGTCTATAATTAAACTATAAAATAAATTTACGCGCAATGATAAAGGATAGAGGATGGACGATATGAAAAAACTGGGACTGAATGAAATAAGGGAGCAGTATCTGCGTTTTTTTGAAAGTAAAGGGCATTTGCGCCTGC
>ENA-OWOZ01002036-OWOZ01002036.1-bioreactor-metagenome-genome-assembly--contig:-NODE-2036-length-16275-cov-17.016545_pt1 | contig 16275 bp, 18 predicted proteins | sample MGYA00238140_ERZ651804 | MGnify/ENA primary metagenome ERZ651804 (study PRJEB26910, sample SAMN07631232) | bioreactor metagenome | isolation source: Switchgrass digestor | place: USA: Dartmouth... | reverse complement strand
GGAGTTCAGACGTGTGCTCTTCCGATCTCCTTAAGGGTTATGGCTCCGGCACCTGAGTTTTCGCTACTGTAGAATACTCCATCTTCAACATATCCTACATTTCCTTTAACTGTCCACATGATATCTTCGTTATATATCTTAGCTCTATATCCATTCTTATCTAATCCGTAAATAGTTCCTATTTCTTTTTTGCTGTTAACATTTAAGCTGAATCTATCCATTGGTACAATTATGCTTTTCACTTCTCCTAAAACCTTAACTTCTATAGAAGAAGTTATGCCTTCGTAAGCAGCTTGCACTACTGCTGTGCCAGAGGATTTGGCTTTAAATTTGTTTCCGCTGATTTCACCATCAACGCCAGTGAAAGTGTATTCAACTTTACTGTTGTCAACTTCAACAGGATTGTGATACTGATCGTATCCCTTTATGAAAAAGCTTCTAGTGGTATCCACAAACATTTTAGAATCATCTGTGTAAACTTCAATATAGGATAATTCCCCCTTAGGAGCATTGGAGAATACTCCTACTCCATTTACTACTTTGCGCTGAGTTCCTTCTGATGGATTGTTTACAACTTTAGCCACGTCCTCATCTAATTTTCTTATAGCCATTGTAGTGGAACCACCACCATCTAAATTGATGGCATTATAAGCTCCTAAGTCCCTTAATATTGCGCCAAACATCTCTTGAGTTACTCCTATATAGGTATTTTTGCCATCAATGGTGGCTATGATTAATTCCTTCCTATCCTGAGAAATACCTATACCTGTTCTTGGCTGCTTTCCTGCAATGTTAATATGTGTATTGGTAACTTGTCCATCTTTTAATATTACGCTGCCGCCACCTATGGCAAATTTTATATTATCTAGATTAGGAGTCATATTGATGTTGAATTTTACCTTATCTCCAATTTGAAAACTATTAAGTACTGCATCTTTGCTGCTTCCAATAGCTGTGATTATGTATCCGTTCTTTGGAATAGCTACTGCTTCTCTGTTTATCCTTATATCCTGTACTGTGTCATTTACTACAACCATTTCCAATATATCAGCGTTGTTTACATTTTTTCTGTATTCATTTCCGAAGGACTTTGGTCCCCAATTGCTGTCCAAATATATTACTAGATTATAGGTTGTTGACTTGTTTATTTCATGTACCTTTACTGATTTTCCTGAATTTAAAGATGTAATGGACATATTCTTATCAAAAAATCCTATATCAGGATTGTTGTTAAAGTCGAGAAAAAAAGTTGGCAGTGCTAGTTCCTTATCTCTAGGAGAGGATATTACTTTTCCTTCTGATACGAGAGTACCTAAAGAGTAGGGAATAGGAGTGTAATTGAAGAAGTCTCCATTAACTCCTGCAACAGCTTTGCTATTGGTTACCATGTTTGATACAGTATCCCTGCCGGATATGCCGTTTTGACCAACGAGTCCCTTTACTTCAGCATACTCATCGGTTAAATCTACTCTGATTACATTTAGATTCCACCAGCCATCTGATGTGAACTTCTTGATGTTTTCGTATTTAATTCCAGAACCTAAATATTGGGAATTGCTAGTTTCATATATTACAAAGGGCATGTCCGCAGGCTCTGCAGCCAATACAGGATTTAATGAAAGTACTAGAATAAACAGCAAAAATGAGGAAAATAAGAACTTATTAAACCACTTATTCAAGCTTATCACCTTCTTTGTAAAAATTTATCACGTCTTAAACTTAATCCTTGTGTTATCTTTTCCCCTCCTTTCCTTATATTTCATCTATTTCCATACATGTCTATTATATAATTTATTTATATCAATAGGGTTACAATTGTATTACAAACCAAAAACAACTACAAGAACAATTAGAAAATACAAAAAATAAAAAAAGAAGGATTGAACTCACAATCCTTCTTTTTAATGGTCGGGGTGAGAGGATTTGAACCTCCGACCTCATGGTCCCAAACCACGCGCGCTCCCAAACTGCGCTACACCCCGTTGTTTTCTGTTTTTTATTTTCTTTCCTGCCGTCGACTATTTTAGTATAAACCATATTCGACATAAATGCAACATATAAAAACAGGTCAAAATCAGTCGAAAATTTAAATTGTAATCAAATATCTATTTAATTCACAAAATATCTAAATAAAATTAAGTATTTCATATTTTTTATAAAATTTTTTATAGAAAGTATCAGGATATAGTTAAATACATTAATATTAACGGATAAATTTATTAATATAATATATTAAATAAAGATAACTGGGGGTGAAGTAATGGACAATCAGGAATTTCAAGAGATTGTATTGGAGGAGTTGAGGGGATTAAGGGAGGATATACAACAACTGGAAAATAGCCACGAGAGCATAGAAGAAATGCTAAAGAATTTAGAATTAATTCAGCAAAAATTGGCTAACAGATTGGAACAATTGGAAAAGAAGATTGATGAAATTTATGAAGAAACTGTCCATTTGAATGAGTTGGGGAAAAAGGTCAATGATGAGTTTCATAAGCTGTCTGAAACCCAAAAGTCCATTACTGAAGTTGTAGAAGAACATGAAATTGAAATAAGCACCTTAAGAAGAAAATCCTTATGATATAATAATTTTTAGATATAAATGGAATATTAAAAATTAACAGATGTGTTGACGAGCATTAATTGTTGTGCTAAAATAATATAGTAAATTGAATAAAAATCTTGATGCCTTATCAAGAGCGGTGGAGGGAATGGGCCCTGTGAAACCCGGCAACCTGTTTTATACAAGGTGCTAAATCCCACAGAATATTGATTCTGAAAGATGAGGTTCGATTATATGCCTTTTCCTTTTGGAAGAGGCTTTTTTATTATAAATGGATGCAATTTAGTAAAGAATAAATAAAGGCATCAAAAGAAGAGGAGGGTTTTTATGAAAAGATGGCTATTTACATCTGAATCAGTAACAGAGGGGCATCCTGACAAAATATGTGACGCTATTTCAGATGCCATATTGGATGAAATACTGTCAAAGGATCCTGATGCCAGGGTGGCCTGTGAGACTGCTGTTACAACTGGACTAGTGCTGGTAATGGGAGAGATTACAACAAAATGCTATGTAGACATTCCTAAAGTTGTACGAAGAACTGTAGAGGAAATAGGATATACAAGGGCAAAATATGGATTTGATGCAGATACCTGTGCTGTAATCACTTCCATCAATGAGCAATCACCAGACATAGCATTAGGAGTTAATGAGGCTTTGGAGCACAAGGAAGGAAAAGAGGATGAGTTTGACAAAGTAGGTGCTGGAGACCAGGGTATGATGTTTGGATTTGCATGCAATGAAACAAAAGAGTTGATGCCACTACCTATATCCTTAGCCCATAAGCTTGCAAAGAGATTAGCAGATGTAAGGAAGAATGGCACTTTAGACTATCTAAGGCCTGATGGAAAGACTCAAGTTACAGTGGAATATGTTGATGGAAAACCAGTAAGGATTGAAAATATAGTTGTTTCTACACAGCATAGTCCTGATGTAGATTTAAACACCATAAAGAGGGATGTAATGGAAAATGTAATAATGAAAGTAGTTCCTCACAATATGATTGATCATGATACTAAATACTATATAAATCCAACAGGCAGATTTGTAATTGGCGGGCCTATGGGAGATTCAGGTCTTACTGGAAGGAAGATAATCGTAGATACATACGGAGGATATGCAAGGCATGGAGGAGGAGCCTTTTCAGGAAAGGATCCAACAAAAGTAGACAGGTCAGCCAGCTATGCAGCTAGGTATGTAGCCAAAAACATTGTTGCAGCAGGACTGGCAGATAAGTGCGAAATAGGAATAGCTTATGCCATAGGAGTTGCTAGACCTCTATCCCTATATGTAGATACATTTGGTACTGGAAAGATATCAAATGAGAAAATAGAGGAATTAGTTCGCAAGCATTTTGACCTAAGACCAGCAGCAATTATAAAGAACCTTGACCTTAAGAGGCCAATATACAGGCAGGTAGCAGCCTATGGCCATTTTGGAAGAGAGGATTTGGACCTGCCATGGGAGAAAACTGACAAGGCAGATATATTGAGGAAGGAAGCATTTAAATAAGGCAGAAGGGACGGCTTTGTTGTCTTATTTTGGGGCAGCCATTGGTTGCCCTTTTTAATTACAGCATTTTTCAAACTTCGAAATTTTATTATATAGCTTGGAATATAACCTGGGAAATATTGTCGATGAGCTTCAAATAAGAATAAATTCTTTTAAATTATTACAAAGTGAAAATTAGCTTATTCTAAAATAGAAATAATAAGAACATAAGTACCATAATCTACATTGGATATATACGGGTATATACTATACTTGAGAAAATTTGTTAAGCTTATAAAAGGTGATTACGATTATAAAGTTTTTTACAATTTCCAAAGAGTCAAGGGCAAGGTTTGCTCTGACTCTTTTTTATTTTCATAGATAAATCCCAACTCAAAAAAAGAAAATACAGAAGTCATCTTTTTCCATTTCAACTCCTTTAAGCTACAATAATCCTACCTAGGTAATCTGTAAGGTACCTTACATGTAGGGAGGATCATATGTATAGGGAAATAGAAGAGCTTTATGAAAGGGCTAAAGAAGGGGATATGAAAGCAAAGGAAATACTCCTTAATAAGTTTACCCCATTAATTAAAAGCTCAATAAGGAGGTATTACAACAGCAAAAACGACTATGAGGACCTGATGCAGGAAGGCTATGAAATAATACTTAAATCCATAAGGGACTATGACCCTGAAAGGGGAGTAGAGTTAATTGGATATATTAAAGCAATGCTTAAATACCATTATCTGAACAAGCACAGGGAAAAGAAGACTGTTTCTCTAAATGAGCCTCTGGAAGATGGGGAAATGATGGATTTCTTAGTAGGAGATGAAAAGGACCCTTTGGATGATCTAATTAAGAGGGAGGAAAATGCAGTTCTTTTAAAATCCTTAAACACCCTTACCCTTAAGCAGAAGAGGGTTATAACAGACTATTATATAAGAAATATTCCCATAGGTGAAATAGCTAAAAACATGGGAATATCCTATAGAACTGTAGTAAATACAAAATTAAATGCCCTTAAAAAATTAAAAAGGGAAATAGTAAAATAACCATCCTCTTTCTATATAAAGAGTAGAAGGAGGTGATAGTATGGCAGTTACAGATGTAAAGAACAACGTAAGGCTTAAAATTGAGCTTGACGGAGGATATGAGGGAAATAAACAGATTATAAAATCAAAGACATTTACAAAGATAAAAGCTGATGCACCAAGCGAGGATTTATTTGAAGTAGCTCAATCCTTATCAAGCCTTCAAGCATTACCATTGCACAAAGTAAAGAAGCTTGAAGAAATCGAACTAGTAGAGGAATAGCATAGTCCTATTTACTATATAGAAAGGAGGTGGCAGTATGAACAATGCAAAACTAGAGATGGAATTTCTGGATTCTGCAGGTAAAAAATTCAAATTGACAATAGATAATCCTAGAGAGGATATAACAGGAGAGGAAATAAAGACTGTAATGGATAATATAGTTGCAAGAAATGTATTTTCTACTACTTCTGGAGACATAGTATCAGCAAATGGAGCAAGATTAATCACAACAACAGTACAGGATATGGAATTTTAGTAATAAAAGCTTCCTATCTGTAGAATAGATAGGAAGCTTTTTAAAACATTGAGAAAGAGGAGGGTGAATATGGAAGAGATATATACCCACATAGCTAATTTAGGCTTTCCTATAGTTATATCCATATACCTTCTTGTGAGGATAGAAGGGAAGTTGAATCAGCTTACGGAAAGCATAAATGAGCTATCGAAGGTTATAGCAAGTATTAAGTCAATATAAGTTTAAATAATAAAGTGTATATTGCACATAACAAAGAACGAGCCTCCGCTCCAAGATTTGAGAAGCATCACGACACAGAAAAAAACAGGCTGCAAAACCGCTACGCTTAAAATGCAGCCTAAGCGTTTTTTTCTTTAGTCGGATGCTTCAAACAAATCTTTTCGAAGTCGGCTCTTATCTTTGTTAATATGCAATTTTTTTATACCTGGTTAATATATTGCACATAACAAAGAACGAGCCTCCGCTCCAAGATTTGAGAAGCATTACGACACAGAAAAAAAACAGGCTGCAAAACCGCTACGCTTAAAATGCAGCCTAAGCGTTTTTTTCTTTAGTCGGATGCTTCAAGCAAATCTTTCCGAAGTCGGCTCTTATCTTTGTTAATATGCAATACATTAATATAAGTATTAATCTATTATAAAAAAAAGATGTGTAGTATCCCCTTCTTGACACAGAACATATGTTCTGATACAATAGGTCAAGGAGGGGATATTTATGGAACTGGAGAAAATTATATCACAGGGGATAATGGCTATTCTTCCCGTATATATTCCAATGAAAGGCAATTGCTCCTATATATTGACCTTTGAAGGAGGAAAACATGAGTATGATAAAAAGGTAAATACAATGCTAATTAGATTAAGTAGGTTTTATTTCATAGATCTGAAATCCATAAAAAGATATTATGGAAATCTATTGAATGTCAAGAACTTGATACCCATACCACTGGATAGGGAAAATATATTCATACCTTTAAAGGTCAGAAAGCCCATATTAAAGAATGATGGTTCTATAGGATACGTAAATATTAAGTATATAGACAAGATAACAGAAGGAAAGGATAATACCATTATTCACCTAAAGGGAAACCAAGTTGTAGAATGTTTAAATTCAATTGATACTGTCAATAAGCATATAAAGAACGGGGATATTATAAAGAGGCTTTTTAAAGATAATTTAAGGTATTTAAAAGCATATGACAGTAGTATCATAGGAGAATACGACAAGCCTGCAACAAAAGGAGATGTAGCTCTCATTATAAATGAAATATTGAGGATAAGAGAGTCGATAAAATAGAATAATATGGTATAATTATTCTAAAGTAAAGGAAGAGGAGAATTCATTTGTTAACAATAGAAGGAATTGTAGAGGAGATAAAATTTAGAAATGAACTCAATACATATACTGTTGCAATACTTGATACTCTCGATGGAAAGGCTACTATAGTAGGATATATTCCAATTATAAACATCGGAGAAACACTAAGGGTAGAAGGAGAATGGGTATACCATCCTAACTATGGAGAGCAGCTTGAGATTACAAATGTATCCTTAGTGGTTCCTTCAACAGTAAATGGCATAGAAAAATACCTGTCATCAGGCCTTATACCCCATATAGGACCTAAAACAGCAAAGAAGATTGTAGAAAGGTTTGGATTGGATACATTAGATATAATTCAGTTCAATCCTGAAAGGCTTAAGGAAATAGATGGCATAGGGGACAAAAAGCTTGAAAAGATTGTAGAGGCCTTTAGAGAACAGGGTGAATTAAGGCAGATAATGATTTTTTTGCAGCAGTATGGAATTACTCCTAATTATGGAATAAAGATATATAAAAAATATGGAAAGGATACCATAAATATTATATCTGAAAACCCTTATAAGCTATCAGAGGATATAACAGGAATAGGCTTTAAAACGGCAGATAAGATAGCTCAAAATATGGGTATTGGAAAGGATTCTCCCTACAGGATAGAGGGAGGTATAAGATATACTTTAAATGCTTATGCTTCCAATGGACATGTATATGTGCCAAAGGATGAACTGGTAAACAGCACAAAGAGTATCCTTGAAATAGAGGAGGAACTAGTTGAGGATTCCATTAGAGAGATGGCAGTAAAGGGCGTAATTCATACGATGAATTATGAAGGTGAGATGAGGATATACTATACTCCCTTCCATGTTGCAGAGAACAATGTAAGCAGAAAAATTGTAGAGCTGTCCCAGGTCGAAATGGACAATATAAACATAGATGTAGACAAAGCCATAGCCAAAATTGAAAAGGAGGAGGGTATTAGATTTGCAAGTAAGCAAATAGAAGCTATAAAGGAATCTGTAAAAAATGGAATTGTAGTAATAACAGGAGGACCTGGAACGGGTAAGACTACAATTATAAATGCCATTATAAAGATATTTCAGGAGGAAGGGCTAAATGTAAGTCTTGCTGCCCCTACAGGAAGAGCTGCGAAGCGCATGACTGAAACTACAGGTATAGAGGCAAAGACCATACACAGATTGCTGGAATATTCATATTTGGAAGAGGATATGGCATTTGGACTAAATGAAGAAAACCCAATAGATGCAGACCTAGTCATTATAGATGAAGCTTCAATGGTAGATATACTGCTTATGAATAGCCTTCTTAAAGCAATAGCTCCTGGAACTAGGCTCATACTCGTTGGTGATGTGGACCAGTTGCCTTCCGTTGGACCAGGAAATGTGCTTAAGGACATAATAAACAGCAATGCCATAAAAGTAGTAAAGCTTAATGAAATATTCCGCCAGGCAGAGGAAAGCCTAATAGTGTTAAATGCTCACAGAATTAACAGGGGAGAATATCCAATATTAAACAAGGGAGAGGATTTCTTTTTTATCAAGGGAAAGAATCCGGAAGATATAGTAAATATAATAGTTCAACTGTGTACAGAAAGGCTTCCAAGATACTATGGAGTAGACCCCTTAAGGGATATACAGGTACTAACTCCAATGAAAAAAGGAGAAGTAGGCATCAATTCTCTGAATAAACGACTTCAGCAGGTTCTAAACCCAAAGTCTAAATATAAAGCAGAGAAGCAGATAGGTGATGAAGTATTCAGAGTAGGGGACAAGGTAATGCAGATTAAAAACAACTACTCCATTGAATGGGAGATAATCCGGGATGGATTGGTCAATGAAAAGGGAGAAGGAGTATTTAACGGTGATTTTGGAAGAATAATAGATATTGATGAGGATATGAGGACTATAAAAATACTATTTGATGAGGAAAAGGAAGTTGAGTACAATTTCAATCAGCTAGACGAATTAAAACTATCCTATGCCACTACAGTTCATAAAAGCCAAGGAAGTGAATTTCCGGTAGTTATAATGCCAATTTTCTGGGGACCCCCAATGCTGCTTACCAGGAATTTACTCTATACTGCAATTACAAGGGCAAAAAAACTGGTAGTACTGGTTGGCGATGAAAAGTATTTAAGAATGATGGTTAATAACAACAGAATCACCAAAAGGTATTCAAGCCTTGATCTGAAAATTAGAAGCATGTTATCCATGTTTTGAGGTGGAAAAATGGTATTGATAAAAAGCTTGACTAATTTCCTCTTTCCAGAGGAAAATATATGCTTTTTCTGTAAAAGTCAAATGGAACATGAAGGAGAGCATATATGTAAAAGCTGCAGCAACTTAATTGAATTTGCCCATAGGGAAATAAATACTGATAGTCATTATCTGGAGAAGGCATATTATTCAGTTATATACAATAGATTCATAAAAGAAAATATACATCTATTTAAATATGAGGGTAAAAGCTATCTTTACAAGGCCTTTGGAGATTTAATGCTAAAAACTATATACCTAAAGGATCTGGATGCTAAAATTGATATAGTTGCCTTTGTTCCGATGCACAGGAGGAAAAAAGCCCAAAGAGGATACAACCAAAGCCAGCTTTTGGCACAATATATATCTCAAAGATTGGACAAGCCACTGCTAAATAATAACATAGTAAAGGTTAAAATGACTAAGGAGCAAAATAGACTAGGAATGCTGGAGAGAAAGAAAAACCTTAAAGATTCATTTAAAGTTGAAAACTGTCAGGATTTTAAAGATAAAGAAATACTGTTAATTGACGATATAATAACTACAGGGGCAACTATGGAAGAAATAAGCAAGGTGCTTATTCAAAGTGGAGCTAAAAGGGTATATGGATTAGCCATAACTTCCAGTAAGAAGATATGAGGTGATATTATGGACATAAGGAATTGTAGCCGTTGTGGTAAAATATATATTTATGATGGATTTAAGCTATGCGTTGACTGCAGGAAAGAGGATGAAGAGGATTTTTATAAGGTAAAGCATTATCTGGAAGAAAATCCTGATTCTAATATAATAAAGGTTTCAGAAGATACGCAGGTGGATTCAAAGAAGATAATTGAATTTTTAAAAGAAGGAAGACTTGAAATAAGATCAGAAAACAACTTGATTTTAAATTGTGAAAGATGTGGGAAACCCATTACAAAAGGAAGATTTTGCAACAAGTGTACATCTGATATGGAAAGGGAATTTAAAAAGGTTTCAGGTGGGACTGGATCTGTTAACCAAAGCAAAGGTCTTACAGAAAAAATAAAAGTTGCCTATAGGCATAAGAAAAACCAATAAAATAAAAAACATTAAAGTATCACTCTATTTTTCCGATAATAGTATTGAGCAAGGGAAAATGGGGTGATTTTTTATGAAAATTAATAAGACAGAAAGTATACTAGGAGTTTATTTTAACAAAAAGGCTAACAAAGTAGGCAAACGCAAGAGTTTAAATAAGGAGGATAAACTGGATGTTTCAGATACAGCTAAGGATTTTATCGTGGCTATTGAAAAATATAAGCAGTTGCCAGATATTAGGACAGAAAAGGTAGAAGAGCTAAAGGAAAAAGTTAAATCAGGCACCTATTATGTCGATGGAAAGCGCATTGCAGAAAAGATTATGGAGACAATTGATTTCGATAAGAGGATTTAATGAGGTGGGAATATGTCTTTTACGGACGAGTTGATGGAAATATTAAATGAAGAGCTTAAGGTGCTTAAATCTATTAAGGATATTGCCTATAACAAAACAGATACGATTATTAAAAACGAAATAAAATCCCTACAGAACATTACCGCTGAGGAAGAGGAATTAATAAGCAAAATGTCAGCACTGGAGGGGAAGAGACTATATCTGTTTAATTCATGGGGAGTAGACAAAAATACTCCTCTTTCTGAGATTATAGAAAAGGTACCTGAGGGGAAAGAGGAATTAATAGGTGTTAGGGAGGAGTTAAATGCTCTTCTTATGGATATCAAACAGAGAAACGATATTAATAGCCAGCTAATACAGGAAAACTTAGAATGGATGGAATTTAACATAAACCTAATTACTCAGGCAAATACTCCCAATACCTATGGGAAGAAAGGTGAGAAAGTAAGTAGAAATTTATTTGATAGGAAGGTGTAAACATGAGCTTTGGAGGACTTTATATTTCCCTGTCAGGAATATATGCTAACAAGAAGGCACTGGATACCATATCCCATAATATAGCAAATGCCGACAATAGAAGCTATGTGAGACAAAGTGCAATACATGCTGAATCAAGCTATAGAAATTCAGCTAATGGATACAAGATAGGTTTAGGAGTTACAGTACAGCAAATTAGGCAAATAAGGGATGAGTTTCTAGATTTGAAAATTAGAAGTGAAAAATCATCCTACGGATACTTTAATACTAAATCTGAAATACTGGGAGAAATAGAAAGTATATTTAACGAATTAACAGACAATGGACTTCAGAATGTAATGGATGATTTTTGGAATGGATGGTCAGAGCTCTATAAAGAGCCTGAAAGCCTTACTATGAGAGCACTGCTTCGTGAAAGTTCAGAAGCCCTAAGGGCTACGATATATAACATAAACAATCAGTTAAACAATCTTCAATATAATATTAACAAGGAGATATTAAATAAAGCTAAAGAAGTAAATGAAATATTGAGTAAAATTGCAAGCCTTAATAAAAATATAAGGATAGCAGAAAGCTATGATAAAATGTCAGCCAATGATTACAGGGATAGTCTCAATGAAAACATGGACAGGCTATCAGAGCTATTGCCAATTAAATACTATGAAAACAATTATGGAGAAGTAGTTGTATCCCTAAATGGTAGAGACCTAGTTAATGGAGAATATACGAACCCAATTAGTGTAATTGTGGACAAAAATGGAAACAAAGAATTATACTGGTCAGATACGGGAGAAAAAATAGATTTATATGGCGGAGAGCTGGCAGGATATATAGAGGCAAGAGATAAATTAGTAGTAGAGTATAAGAACAGGTTGGATGTACTAATTAAAACACTGGCAGATAATATAAACCAGATTCATAGAACAGGATACGGACTTGACGGCTCCCAGGGAAATGATTTCTTCATATATAACGAAAACAATCCTTCCGGTACACTGAAAATAAACCCGGACTTAAGCGATTTCAACAAAATAGCAGCCTCTTCAACTGGATTGAGAGGAGATGGACAAATAGCAAAAGAAATATTAGATTTAAGGGAAAAGTTAATATTCAATGATTATGAATATGGAAACTATAAATATCCAATGTCTAACAATGAAGGTACTCAAAATATAGATGAATTCTACAGGGATTTGATAATAAGTTTAAGCTTAAAGAGGGAAGAAGCTAGGAATATAGCAGAAAATCAGGATTTACTCATTATGCAGATGGATGAAAGGAGACAGGAAATATCAGCAGTATCCTTAGATGAAGAAATGGCAAATATGCTTACATATCAGCATTCATATATAGCCAACTCAAGAGTCATAAATGCAATAGATGAGATGATAGACATTATGATTAATAAAATGGGAGTTGTAGGAAGATAATTTGAAGGAAGTGATAGATTATGGATTTAGGATTCAGTACAGCAGTAAAAGGACTGATGGTAAGTCAGAAATCTCTCTATATAACAAGTCATAATATAGCCAATGCTAATACAGAAGGCTATTCAAGGCAAGTTGGAGCTCAAAGAGCAACTAGTCCCTATAATATTAAAGGGATAGGATTTTTAGGAACTGGAACTGAAATATATAATGTAATGAGAATTAGAGATTCCTATGTAGATACAAAATATTGGAACGAAAGTGCCTCTATAGGAGAATGGAATGTTAAGATGGATGTTCTAACAGAATTGGAAAAGCTCTTTGGAGAGCCATCAGATTCAAGTATAAGAAAGTATATGGATGAATTCTATACTTCATTAAGTAATATGAGCAAAAACCCTTCAGATAGTTCATGTAGAGAACTTGTAAGGGAAAGTGCTATGGCACTGACAAGCCATATAAATGAAATTGGAGAAAAGCTAATTGATTTAAGGGAAGAAGTAGGATTTTCCATAGACGCAAAGGTAAGGGATGTAAACAGCATAGCTCAACAAATAGCTAATTTAAATAAGCAGATATTTAAAAATGAATTGGACGGAAAGCTGGCCAACGACCTGAGAGATAAGAGAGACCTTCTTGTAGATGAGCTTTCCAAAATTGTAAATGTAAGAGTAGATGAATATGATGATGGCAAATTTAGGGTAAGCATAGGTGGAATCACTATTGTAGATCATACCGATGTAAGTGTTCTTAAGTTGAAGAAGGATTCATCTAATGGGAATATTGATATTTATTGGGGTAATGACAGCAAAGCAAAAGTTGAGTCAGGAGAGTTAAAAGGCCTATTGGATTTATACAATGAAGATGGAACTTCAAATAGCTATAGGGGAATTAAATACTATCAAAATAGATTAAACAGCTTTGTAATAGGATTTGCTAATGGATTCAACTCAATGCATAGAGAAGGATATGGACTAAATAAAACTGAAAATGGAGTAAATTTCTTTAAATACAGCGGAGACAATCCAGCCATAATGCTTACATTGGATGACAAAATTATGGAGGATTTAGCCAACATAGCAGCAGCTAAAAACCCCAGTGGAAGTTCTGAAGACAATGGCAATATACTCAGCCTTATATCTCAAAGAAATACAGGAGAAAGATTTGATTTTAACAGTACTCCAGATGATTTTGTTAAATCTATGATGTCCAATTATTCAGTGGACAGCATCCAAGCCAAGAGAATGTACGAGTTCCAGGAATTAATACTTGAAAATATAGAATATAAAAGAAGCTCCATATCAGGAGTATCCTATGATGAGGAAATGGCAAATATGATAAAATACCAGAAGACCTACATAGCATCAGCACGGATGATAAATACATTAGATGAAATAATTGATTTTACTGTAAGTAATTTAGGATTAATTGGACGCTAGGAAGGTGATAAAATGCGTATTACCAATGGTATGTTGATAAACAATATGGTATATAACCTGAATCAAAATTTGAAAACTCTCGAAAAGCTTCAATACCAGCAAGCTACAGGCAAGAAAATAAGAGTTCCATCTGAAGACCCAATTGGTGCAAGCAAAAGTCTGAAATTTAATACAGATATATCAAAGCTTGAGCAATATAAGAGAAATACAGAGGATGCAATGTCCTGGATGAATGACACTGAAACTGCACTGGGAGAAATAAATGAAGTGCTTAAAAGGGCTTATGAGCTTACTGTAGATGCAGCTAATGGCACTAAGGATGGTGAAGACCTAATAAAAATAAAGGATGAAATAGACCAGTTAAAGGATCATTTAATACAGTTAGCCAACACTACCTTTTCAGGAAGGCATTTATTTAGCGGATTTAATACAGACAAACCATTGTTATCTGAAGATGGAACATATAATATAGCAATAAATTCTGATGAAGTATTCACCTATAACATTGGTATTTCAGAGAAAATAGAAGTTAATATAACAGGTGTAGATGTCTTTGGAGTAGAAGGAAGCTCCTATGATGCAGACAGTGCAAATATAGGGGATAAACCTGAACTTATAAAGATATTTGAGGACCTATCTACTGCTTTAGAAAATAATGATACAAATGGTATACAAGAGTTCATAGGAAAGATTCAATCAAGCCAGAGTCATATTTTATCAGTAAGATCCAAAGTAGGAGCTAAAATGAACAGACTTGAACTTACTGAAAAAAAACTGAACTTAAATATAAACAACGTAAAGGAACTTTTATCATACAATGAAGATGTTGATATAACTGAAGTCATAATGGATATTTCAATGGCTGAAAATGTATATGTATCAAGTCTCATGGTAGGAGCAAAGGTAATACAGCCTAGCCTGGTTCAGTTCTTAAGCTAGGGCATCCTGTTGTAGAAATTTATAAAGCAAACAAATAAGGAGGTAGTAACATGAGACTTTTGACAAAGCATTTTGGCGAATTAGACATAGATGAAAGCAAAATAATAGCCTTCCCGGAAGGTATACCGGGGTTTGAACAGGAAAGGGAATTTGTTGTCATAAACAATGAAGATGAAACAAATCCCTTTCAATGGCTACAATCCATAAATAATCCTGACCTTGCATTTGTAATAATAAATCCTTTCCATGTTTTTCCTGACTATGATATAATTTTACCTGAGACTGTACAAAAAAAATTGTTGATAAATGATGAAAAAGAAGTGGTAGTATATTCATTAGTTGTAGTACCAAAGGACATCCATAAGATGACAGTAAACCTATTGGCTCCCATAATAATAAATATAAATAAAAAAATAGGTAAACAGGTAATATTGGAGGATTCAAGATATACAACTAAACACTATATATTTAAACAGGCTAGTGGAGGGGAGTAATTATGCTGATACTTACTAGAAAGAAAGATGAATCAATTATTATAGGCGGAAATATAGAAGTTAAGATATTGGGAATTGAAGATGGAAAGGTAAGTATTGGCATAAAGGCACCTAAGGAGGTTGATATTTTTAGAAAGGAAGTATATGAATCAATTGAAGAGGAAAATATGAAAGCAGCAATAATAGAATCGGATATTGATGAGGTGAAGAAATTTATCAGGGAAAAATAGCAGGATAGGGGGAATAATGGTGGCAGGAACAAAATACACCACAGATAAGACTAATAATGAGGAATGTTGGAAGTTAGTAATTATTGATGATGATAATTTTGTTCATGTAGTGATCAAGGAGCTTTTAAAGGATTTTAAATTTGATGGAAAACCACTGAAAATATATAGTGCATATACTGGCCCCGAAGCTTTGGAAATATTATCAAGAAATAAAGATGTAGCTTTGATTCTAATGGATGTATACATAAGTAATGAAACCACCGGGCTTAAGCTTACAAAGTACATAAGGGAAATAGTTGATAATTCAATGGTAAGAATTGTGCTTATGACTAACTCTGCAAGTAGCTCCCTTCAAAAGGATGCAATATTAAACTACGATATAAATGGCTATGAGGTGAAAACAGAGCTTCTCAGCAAGAAACTTCATACAGTAGTAGTATCATCATTAAGGTATTATAAAGATATACTTCACATAAGCAACAACAAGAAGGCAATGGAAAAAATAGTAGCATCATCAAGCAACTTATTTGAAGCAAAATCAGTTAATGAGTTTCTTAAATTAGCTTTTTATCATCTAAATACAGTAATCAATCTCTGCTCTGAAGGAAGCAGATGTTGTATTAACGGAATTGCAGCTT
>ENA-OWOZ01002034-OWOZ01002034.1-bioreactor-metagenome-genome-assembly--contig:-NODE-2034-length-16299-cov-3.595549_pt1 | contig 16299 bp, 15 predicted proteins | sample MGYA00238140_ERZ651804 | MGnify/ENA primary metagenome ERZ651804 (study PRJEB26910, sample SAMN07631232) | bioreactor metagenome | isolation source: Switchgrass digestor | place: USA: Dartmouth... | reverse complement strand
AGAATGTTAAAAGGAGAACTTTTAGAAAACACTTACGAAACAATGGAAGAAATTATGTTTAAGCGACTGCAAACTTTGGAGAATTATATGAGTTTCGACCTACTTTTTTATGAAGAAAACAATTCTGCATTAAACATAAAGTTAAGTGTTCAAGAAGTTCTTCCATCAAGATTTAGGAAATTATATGAGTGTTTAAGCAATGTAAATCAGTTGATGCAAGATTGCCCAAAAAGCGAAAAAATTAGAGTGGACTTTAGATACTTAAATACGCTTTTTCCGAGAAAAACACATAATAGATATTTTCTTGAGGTTGTAGATATTATCCTATCTGACAAAAGAATAGACTACAAATTTATTATTTCTCATATAACAAAACACATTATAGATAAATTCAATGAAGAAGAAGGAAGATACTTTTATCATGAGAGCATCAAATCATATGGCTTTTTAATGTACTTGCGTTTACTAAATGTTCTATTTAAAGAAAAAGGGCAGGTGAAAAGTATGGAAAAATTCTACTGGGATATCAAAGACTATAATACTAGAGAAGAGTTATTTGAAAGTTTCTTTAATGAAAATATGGACTTTTTCTCATCACCTGATAAGAAGGCTATTTTTATGGTAGGCTTACTTGCACAAAAGCTTTTAAATATCCAAATGATAAAGGAACAGAGAACTCCTTTTGTTAACAGGCTAAAAGGACTAAAACTAGGGAAAAAAGATATTAAGAGATTATTACCTGAAATTCAAAATAAGTTTATTGAATATGATGCGCAGTACTATAAAGATATACTAGCTTTAGCAAGTAATTATTTAATTAATGCAGGAGAAAAATGGACAGTTTCAGAGCTTGATATACCATTTTATTTTTCAATGGGAATGAATTTAGAAAGACACATTAAACTTTCTAATAAAGAGGAGGTTGAAAATAATGATTAGAAGAAGTGAATTAATATTTCTTTATGACATTAAGGACAATAATCCCAATGGAGACCCTATAGACCAAAATAAACCTAGAATAGATGAGGAGACAGGTATAAATATAGTTACAGACGTTAGGCTTAAACGAACTATTAGAGATTATTTGCATGAATACAAGGGATTAGAAATATTTGTTAGAGAAATAAAGGATGATAAAGGAAATGTTCAGGATGGCAAAAAGAGGGCTAAGGATTTTGGAAAAGATAAAGAAGAAATAATCGTTTATGCTATAGAAACTTTACTATTATCTATAGTTAATATAGTTTCCATATTGGCTATAGCTTCCATATTTGATGCTTTGTTACCGGCTTTAATTGCTGTTGTTTTCGGAGGTGCTTTACGCAAAGTTTCCGGTGGTGCCCACTTTGGCAGTCCTTTGGCCTGTTTGGCTTTCGGAACTTTTGTTTATACCTTAATCGGTGTCCTAAGCAAAAAAATTAGTATTAATGGTTTTAATAATGTTTATCTATTTATGGCAGTTTTGTTTATTTGTTTAATGATAGTTGGTATTTTGGCTCCGGTAGATTCACCGGCGAAGCCCATTCATTCCATGAGTTTTAAGAAAAAATTAAAAACCGTTTCAATTGTCATTGTCTTAATTTCTTTGGTTATTGTCTATTTTGCTAAAAATAACCTTATTCAGTTGAGCATAGTTCTTGGCATACTATATCAAACCTTAACCTTATTGCCAATTTTCAATAAAAAGGGGGTGAAGTTGTGAAAAAAGCAATCTTTGTGACCTTGGCTTCTGTGTTAATGTTGTTGGCTCAAATTAGTTCAGTTTTTGCATGTGCTTATATTTCTTACCAACCTAAAACACCAAAATCCTTACAAAGATAATAAAAAGAGGTGGGAACCCACCTCTTTTTATTATTTTTGAAAATCGTATGTTTATAATATTTGCAAAAAAATGGATTAAATAATAAAATAAAATCAAAAAAATTATCCGTCTTAAATTAAAGCTGAGGAGTGGAGGAAATTGTTAGTTGATTATCATGTCCATGCTGTTGGTCACAATGACCGTGAGCATACCCTGGAAAATTTAATTCAGTATTTAGAAACGGCTCGGGAAAGAAATCTTAGGGAGATTGGTTTTGCTGATCATGACCGTTACCTGCCTGATTTGGACTTCAATCTGTACTCAAAACTCCAGGAACTTTTTCCTGATATAAAAATCAGGGTGGGATTGGAGATAGATTATTTTCCTGATAAAATTTCTGAGATTAAGAAAATCAGAAACAGTTATGATTTTGATTACTGTATTGGGTCCGTTCATTACATTGGTGATTGGATGTTCGATGCTGAACGCAATAAAGCTGAATTTGACAACTGGGATATAGACCGTTTATATGAAAAATACTTAAGTTTAGTGGTTGCTGCCGCCCAAACGGGTTTTTTTCCCTTAATTGGCCATTTAGATTTGCTTAAAATTTTTGGGCACCGGCCGAGGAAAAGTTTAGAAGCCACCTTTTACCCTGCTTTACAAGCAATAAAGAAAACCGGGGTAGTATTAGAGTTAAATACTAACGGCTGGTACAAACCGGTAGGCGAATTATATCCTTCGCCGGAATTAATCCAATTAATGTTTGAGTGTGATATTCCTATTACTTTATCTTCTGATGCCCATCACCCTGACCAGCCAGGCCGTGATGTGGATAAAGCTTTGACTATTGCCAAAAAGGCCGGATATCGTAGAATAGCTACTTTTGAAAAGGGTAAAGTTAATTTTGTAAATGTTTAAGCAGAATAGTGGAACAGTGAATCTCGCCCACTCGCCCACTCGCTCACTAATAAACTAAATAAAGGGAGGATAATAATGAAAAAACATCGTGTGGCTATAGTTGGTTATGGAAATATTGGCAGATTTTCAATGGAGGCAATTAAGGTTGCACCTGATCTGGAACTTGCCGGAATTGTACGAAGACCGGAGTCCTTAAACAAACCTATTCCCAAGGAGTTAACCGGTGTTCCCGTTGTTGGGGACATTCGAGAATTGGAAGGGGTGGAAGTAGCCATTCTCTCAACTCCTACCCGATTGGTAGAAAAGTATGCCCGGGAAATTTTAGCCCTTGGTATTAATACGGTAGACAGTTTTGACATTCATGAAAAAATCGTTGATTTAAGGAATTCTTTAGATGCAGCTGCGAAAGCAGGCCAGGCTACAGCAGTAATCTCTGCCGGTTGGGATCCGGGAACTGATTCAATGATAAGAAGTATTATGGAATTTATGGCTCCTCAAGGCCTGACTTATGTTAATTTTGGGCCGGGTATGAGCATGGGGCATTCTGTTGCGGTTAAAGCTATTCCAGGAGTGGAAAACGCTCTTTCCCTGACTATACCTTTAGGCACAGGTGTACATCGGCGGATGGTGTATGTGCAAATAGAAAAAGGTGCAGATTTTGAAGAAATTAAACAGAAGGTTTTAACGGATCCCTATTTTATAAATGATGAAACACATGTATTTCAAGTAGCTGATGTGGAGCTACTTAAAGACGTGGGTCATGGAGTAGTAATGGAGCGAAAAGGAGTTTCCGGGAAAACCCATAACCAGTTATTAAAATATGAAATGAGAATTAATAACCCGGCTTTAACCGGTCAGATTTTAGTGGCTGCCGCTCGGGCTAGTTTAAAACAAAAACCGGGCGCATACACAATGCTGGAAATACCGATTATTGATTTTATCTATGGTGAACCTGAAGAAATAATAAGAAAATTAGTTTAGACTATAGTATTGCTCCTTTTTAATAAATGAGAATAATTGTTCATTATTAAAAGAAAACTAGTAAGGAGTTAATAGAATTGGAAAGGAGGAAAAGGCTTGTCTTTTGAAGAAAAAATAAAAAGTTTAGGTTTGGAATTGCCGGAGCCACCTAAACCTGTGGCCGCTTATGTTCCGGCTGTTAAAGTAGACAATTATGTTTACACCTCAGGACAACTTCCTTTTGTTAATGGAGAATTAAAGTATAAAGGTAAAGTGGGTAAAGATGTCCAGGAAGAGGATGCTTATGAAGCTGCAAAAATATGTGCTTTGAACTGCTTAAGTGTTATCAAAGGTGTTATCGGAGATTTAGATAATATTGAACAGGTGGTTAAGATTAATGGGTATGTAGCCAGTGCTCCCGGGTTTAACCTACAGCCAAAAGTTATTAACGGTGCCAGTGAATTAATAGGTGAAATTTTCGGCAACAAAGGCCAACATGCCCGCTCTGCCGTAGGTGTTAATGAACTGCCTTTGGATGCAACCTGTGAAGTAGAAATGATCGTAAGAGTAAAATAGAATTTATTAGTTATTTTGGGCCTGCAATTTTTATTGCAAGTTTTTTGTTTCAAAAAAGAAGGATTTTTGGAAAACATCTTGAACATATATAAGTAATTATTGTTCATATTATGAACAATAATTCCATAATTAGAAATAACAAATTTTACAAGGAGGATGCTCATGTTCAAAAATGACCAGGAAATGTTTGCTTTGATGAAAGAAAAACTGTATACGGCGGTTGTTTGCGATATTATGGATGAATTGGGTTATCGCAACCAGGCCATGTCTGAGCGGATTCGTCCTATCCACCCTGATAATGTTATCGTAGGCAGGGCCAAAACTTGTCTAGCAGTTGATGTTTATAAAATCTATGAAAATACTTATGAGAAAGAAATTGAAGCTATTGACAGTCTAAAGGAAAATGAGGTATTAGTGGCTTGTACTAATAATTCCACCCGTAACGTCCTTTGGGGAGAACTTTTGTCAACAGCGTCTAAAGCCAGAGGTGCAGTAGGAGCGGTTATTGACGGTCTTATACGTGATGTTAAATTAATTAATGAAATGGGTTTTCCGGTTTTTTGTACAGGATTTAAGCCCCTTGACTCTAAAGGTAGGGGAACATTTATCGATTATGATTGTCCGGTAGAGTGCGGGGGAGTACTGGTCAATCCCGGCGATGTAATTTTCGGCGATTATGATGGAGTAATTGTTATTCCCAAAGAAATAGTAGAAAAAACCATTACTCTGGCCTTGGAAAAAGTAAGTAAAGAAGACAATGTGCGGAAAGAATTATTGGAAGGTGCAAGTTTAGCTGAAGTCTTTAAAAAATATGGAGTACTATAATTAAGTATAGCCAAATTAGTTCTCAATGTAATATTATTACATTAAGAGAATTAATTTTGGGGAGGTAGTACTTCGTGAATGTATATGATCTGGCTTATGATTTAGCCAGGGGGATTAAGAATTCCTCTGAGTATAAAAAGTATCAGGAAGCCTTAAGTAAAATCAAAGGGAATCCTGAAAGAGAAAAAATTTTAAGTGATTTTCGAAAGAAACAAATGGAAATACAAGCCATGCAGATGATGGGCCAAGAAGTTCCTGAGGCAAAAAGACAGGAGTTGGAAAAGGTCATGGAGATTCTTCACCTCCATCCCAGTATTAAAGAATTTCTGGAAGCAGAATATCATTTGGGAAAAGTCATGGCTGATATCCATAAAATTCTCGGTGAAAGTATAGAATTATGGGCTCCGGATATGGGCACTTGATTTTCCTAAAAAAAGGCTGTTGCCTAACGTAGTATTTAGGCAACAGCCTCTTTTTTTAGTACTCATCCCCATCGGCACAAAACAGGTAGTCAATAGGTGCGTGATAGTCATCCCGTAAACCGTGAATATATATTGTGTATGCACGGCCCCGTCGTAAAGTAAAACTGGGTATGGTTAATAGGAGATGATTTGTCCCTGCTAAATAAACCCTGATGGTATAAGTTCCGGGGGTAGCAGGGTAATAGTCGGTTACTTCTTTAAACCTTATGTCATTAACTTGAATAAAAGCACCCTGGGAAAAAGTAAAATCTAGATTTGTATCCGGTACTAAATTAACAAAGCGCAGATAGGCCCTGTCCGTTTTGGGAATGCGAGCATCAGGAACTACAAACAGGCTCAGTTCTGAGGGTCTACCTGTAAGAACAATGGTATGACAGGCGCTATCTAAAAGGTGGCTGTAAGCTTCGATTAAAGGAACATGCTGTTTTCTTTCGGGAAAAACTTTAAAATGTTTGTGTCCTGAATCAACCAAGCAGTAATTAGTTAAATCTTTATACGAAACTTTGCTTTGAATTAACTTGTCATCACAATAAACTCTCAAGATGGGACTTCCGGGAGCTGCATGTAAAATCCTGGTACGGCAATTCATTCAAATATCACCTCCATAGAATTTATTAATTATTCTATGGTGGGTATTTTAATTTAGTGCATAAAACAACCCTTTTTTCAACTATTTCTTTTATTACAGGTGTTCTTTCCGATATTTTTAGAAGAGGATACCCAATATACTTTCCCCAGTGGTGCTACTGGGATATAAATCACATGAGCTTATATAGAGGAAATAATTTGAAAAGATACGCTACTATAAGCGACAATTTATTATCATATCTTGGCTATGTAGACAAATTGTGCTATAATTAGACAAAAAGTTTATTCCAATATATTATAAAACTTTATTATACTTTATAAAATTTATTTTGGTCAATAGGAAAATGGTGGTAGGACTGGTTCTAAGTTAACAATTATAGGGGTGAAAGTATGGTTTACAGTGATTTGTTGAAACATTTTAATGGCACAGGGGAAGAGGGTATCTGCTCAGGAGAAAAAGACGGCACGAAAATAATACCGGAGGGTAATGAACAGATAGAATATGAAATTGAGAAAATACGGAAAAGGTTTGAAATCTTGATCCAGGAATCTGTTGATGTTTTTGAAATCTTAGACAAGGACGGAACCATAAAATATATAAGTAAAGCTTCGGAAAAAGTAATCGGGTATAAACCGGAAGAACGATTGGGAAAAAAAATATATGATTTTTATGAAGGACCGCAGTTAGTTAAAGTAGCCAAAATAATTCGTTCTGTCTTGACCAGTCCCGGTAAAAAAGTAAGAGGGACTGTTATCTTTACCACTAAAAAAGGTAAAAATGTTTATCTGGAGCTTCATCTGCAAAACCTTTTACATGAACCTGTCATTGAAGGTATAGTTGTCTATTTCCGAGATATTACGGAAGAAATAAAAACAAGAAAAAATCTGATTTATATAGCCAACCATGATGAGTTAACAGGTCTTCCTAACAGTAATTTTCTGAAAAGATTATTAAGAAATAAGTGTCAAATGGCTAAAAAGAAACAAGAAGAATTTATTTTAATGATGTTAGATATTGATGACTTAAAATATTTAAATTGTTCTCTTGGCTATGATATCGGAGATCAACTGATTGTAGAATTTGTGAAAAGATTAAAGGTACATTTGGATAATAATATTTTTCTCTGTCGGTATTCCGAAGACCATTTTGCCTTTATAGCTGAGGGTTTGAATAATTTTAAAGAATATGAAAATCTCGCAGAAAAAATTCTCTGCTTATTTTCCCAACCATTTAAAATAAATAAATATGTAATAAATGTTTCCGCCAATATGGGGATTAGTGTTTATCCTAGAGACGGAGAAGATGAAGAAACACTAAGGAAAAATGCGAAAGTTGCTTTATTAAGAGCTAAAAAAGAAGGAAAAAATAAATTTAAAATTTATTCTTCTGATTTAAATATCCAAAATTATAAAGATTTTATCCTGAGAAGCGACTTATTTCATGCTTTGGAAAAGGAACAGTTAAAGATTTATTATCAGCCTATTATTAATCTGAAAACCAGTGAAATAATTGCTGCGGAAGCCTTACTGCGTTGGGAACACCCGGAATGGGGTATAGTTTCCGCTGAAGAATTTATTTCACTGGCAGAAGAAACAGGCTTGATAGTCGATATTTTCAGTTGGTTATTAAGGGAAATTTGTGGTACTTATAAAAAGTGGCTGAATGAAGGCTTGCCTTCAATTAAAATTGCTGTTAATTTTTCCAGTGTGCAATTTTTTGAAAGTAATTTTGTAAACAGTATTAAAAATACTATTGAAGAATTTAGACTAGAGCCTAATTTTCTGATTATGGAAATTACGGAAAATGTATTAATGAAAAACCTAAATATAATTAATACTGATTTTGAAGAATTAAGGTCTTTAGGAATCAAGCTTGCCATTGATGATTTTGGGAATGGCTACTCCTCTTTACCCTATTTATGTTCATTAAAAATTGATCATATAAAACTGGCTGACTCCTTTATTAAAAATGCTATCAAGGATAAGACTTCTATTGTTATTACCGGGTCTATATTAAAAATGGCTAGAGACCTTAATCTTAAATTAGTCGCCAAAGGAATAGAAAATTGGGAACAGTTGTCTTATCTAAAGGATTTAAACTGTCGGTTTGGACAAGGTTTACTTTATAGCAAACCTTTGGGACCGGAAGATTTTCAAAAACTACTTGCCAAAAGAAAATGTAAACCGACTTTATCAGGAGGAGCAAAAAAGTCTGTTCGGGGGAAACGGAGATATTTTAGAGTTGATTTCTATCAATTACTGGAAGCTGAGATGACGATACTTTCAATACGTGGGAAAAACGTTAATGTGGGAAATACAAAAGTATTAATTGAAAATATGGGCCCGGGTGGTTTGCGCTTTATTTCTAATATAAGATTTCCCGTTGAAAAATTCTTTATCTTACAGTTTACAACAGAATTGCTAGGTGAAAAGATTAAAGTATATGGATACCCTGTTTGGGGTGAAAAATTAGAAAACAATCTATACCAATACGGTCTTGAATTTACAATAGATGAAAATGAGAGGATGGAACTAACAAGGCTCCTCAATCAAGTACAGATTAAAATGAGAAAAAATGTTTTATTTGCAGAGGGGAATTTTGTTCCCCAAAACCCGGGAGTTTATTTTAAAATGAATGATGTTAGTTAATAGCTTCCAATAAATAATAAAAAATTTAACCCAAGGTTTAGAACTTTGGGTTAAATTTTTTTGTTTTTATGTAATAAAAAGCCTCTTATCGGTACTAATTAAATAGTTGAAAAATAAGGAAGTTGGTGAGAGGACTATGCAGTCTGCTGTGAATATAGATGAGGAAAAAATATCACTTGCTTATAGATTTGCTTACCGCCTCTGTGGAAACAGGAAAGTAGCAGAAAAATTGACAGAGCTTGCCCTTATAGCCCGTTGCAGTAAAGTCCAGGACGATAATTTATCATTATTGCAGAGTATTTGGCAGGAATTTATGAATAATTACAGTTTTATAGAATTTAAAGAAGGCAAGGGTATCCAAAAGGTTTTACTTAATTTACCTGTGGGACTTCGCGGCGGGGTTATCTTAAAAGATGTGTTTAAGTATGACTACCATCAGGTTGCTAAAATTTTATCTATCAGCCCTCAGGAGGCACAAAAAATTGTGGCTCAAGGACGGCGGAAAGCAGCAGCTTACAGGATTTAACCCCCTCGGTATAGAAATTAGATAATTAAATTTTTATCCAGATACCGGGGTTGTGTAATATTATGGAAAGAGTACGGCAACTATATGAACTCTATAAAGAGCTTATCTTCCGCTATTTTTTACGGCTAACCGGGAATATGGAAGAGGCTGGGGAACTGACTCAGGAGACCTTTTATCAGGCCTGTCTTTCCATTCACCGTTTTCATCATAAATCATCAGCTAAAACCTGGCTTTATGCTATTGCCCGTAATGTATACCTTAAAAATTTGCGTAGCAAAAATAAGGATAAATGGTTAACCGTTGCTGATTATTCTTGGTTAGAGAGAGAATCTGAGGAAAGCGTCAGCGACCCCGGTGAGCAACTGATTATTAAGGAAACTAGAGAAAGAATAGCTCAGGCCCTTTTAAAACTTCCTGAAAATGCTCGCACCGTATTGATTTTAAAAGAGTATGAACAGTTAAACTATGAAGAAATCGCTGAGATTTGTGGTCGATCAGTAAACTGGGCAAGGGTAACTTTTTTCAGGGCTAAAAAAAGGCTTTATCAGGTTTACCACGATTTAGAGGGAGCTGAAAGAAATGAGTAAAGAATGTCAGGTAATTCAGGATTTATTTCCTTTATACTCGGAAAATCTAGTGAGTCCGGAAACAAAAGGATATATTGAAAATCACTTAGCCCAATGTTCTTACTGCCGACAAATCTGGGAAGAAATTAATCAGCCCCTTTTAGATGTTTTACCTATGAAAGAGTTTAACGTAGAGCAAGGAATAGGGGATAAACTGTTCGCTAACCTAAAAAAGACAGTAATGGTGGCAATCTGTCTTTTATTGTTAGGAGGAGCAGGTATAAGTTATGCTTCTTATTCTGCCGGAAAACATGTAAGCCTGGATGACCCAAGTTATCGTTTAGTCAATGAATTGGGGCTGTTTACCGAGATTAATCAGACTAAAGCCTTAAATGATATGGAAGTAACCCTGGAAAAAGGTATTTTCGATAACTCCCGCACAATTCTTTTCTTAAAAGTTTCTAATCCCGGAAACGAATTATTGCAAGCTACCTTAACTGATGAATCAGGTCATGAATATTTACAGAGAACAAGTAAAGTCTTACAGAAAAAATATTATGTAGTTGAGTTTGAGCCTCTAAAGGCAGAGGTAGAAAATGTCTGTATGATTTTAAAAGATCCTGAGGAAAAAGAAAAAATAGAGTTTCAGTTTCCCGTTGATGTTACAAGTACTTTACAGCATACGCGCATTATTTACCCTAATCTCCGTCAAGAAGTAAAAGGTATTGCTATTAATTTTCAGAAGGCAGTTTTAGGGGTAAGCCAGTCGGAGTTTAAAATAAAACTGGATTGGTCTTATGACGGTTCTGTTACGGGAATATCTGTAGGTAGAGATGCCATTTTCCCAACTTCCTTTAGAAAAATTTCCAATGATGCACCACCACCTCCAGTGCCCCTGGCTCCCGGAGGGCTTGCCTCTAATTATGCAGCGACTTTCGCCGTCAATTACCGTAATGAAGAACCTCCTTTTAACCGGCCTGTTTTGTATGACTTAAGCCAACGGGAAGAAATAACCGTACAGGGCGGTGAATATAGAACTACCCAATTTCCCTGTCAAGTAGAAATGTCTTTAAAATTTGACCTGGTGGATCCCCAGACGGAAATGGTTGAATTGGTATTACCTCCTATCTACTATTTTAAAGAGGTTGGAAATAAAGAAGAAGTTAACCTGGATTTTCAGGAAAATACAAAAATTAAGCTGGATAAAGTTATACCTATAGAAACAGGGAAAATAATCATTGACAAAGCATGGCTGGAAGAAGATCGGCTTTTTATTAGCTATATATTAGAAGCAGCCCAGGGTAGGAATGCCCAAGAATTATTACCCTTTTTTGCCTTAAAAGATGAACAAGGGGAAAAACAGGGGCAAGGCCATTTCACTTATGGCAAAGAGGGAGAACTGTTTTTCTTACTTTTCAATCCCGAAAGCAAGAAGTTTTCTTTAACACTGGACAGTCTGGGTGAACTATTGCCCCGCCAGAAATTTACCCTTGATATCAGTGACAAGTAGGTTAATGGTGCGCAGCAAAGCTGCGCAAGGTTGAGGTTAAGGTTGAGAATTATTGATCCAGAGGGGTGACAAGAGTATTGCCTTTATTATTCGGTAAAAGTTAACGAGGGAGGAAAAAGAGAGAGTGAAAAAAAAACAGCATATATGTTAATTGACGTATTGATAATCTTGCAGTTTTTATCATTAATAAAGATTAATTCATTGCAAAGCAGGTTTGAAAACATTAGTAACAGAATCCATGCTATGGAGAATCGTATTGATTTTCAAATTGATTCTATTTATCAAAATCTGGAACAAAAATTAGAAGCACAAGCAAGTGTAATTCATAATTCTACCGCAGAAATAGGAAAACTTGATCTGGACACCCTTACAGTTCCCGTTAAATTTACGGTAGAGCCAAAGACAATTACGGATAATCTGTCAGTATTTCTTGATTTTAACGGAGAAATTGTCCCTCTTGAGAAATCAGGACTACAGTATTCCATCATTAAAAACTTTGAAATATCGGATAACATTTCACCTAAAATTATTATCGAGGATAATGGGGTAAAAAACATAGAAGAACACCAGGGACTAAAGGTTGTCAACATAAGAGAGCAGGCATTGCCCAGAATTATTGTTCGTTATTCCGGCTCGTCAACCTATGGAGGAAATGACTACCGGGCAAAAGGGTCCCTTGTTATTGATTATAAGCCAGCACAAGAGAACAATCCGATTATAAAAATGAAATATGTGATAAAAGTAGATGACAAAATAATAAAAGAGATACCTGTTGAGGCGGAAAAAGACAATGGTCCAGGTGGAACATTTGCCCTTGACATTTACGACGAATATTCTTTAAATGACGGAGAAGTACTCACTTCCCATGTGGTGGCGGTAGACAGTTTTGGATTTGCTTACGAACATTTGGTAACCCATTTTGTTGCCGGTTCCAGGACTCAAAGAGTACCTTATTTTAAACATGAGAAGATAATAGCACCTAACGGGGAAATCGTTTATGTGTTTGATGAAAGTAATTATGAGAAAATTAATTAGCAAATATTTATCATTTATGTTTTTTCTACAGCCGGCAAAGTAAATATAGGCTCTGCAGTAATGTTATAGTATCAATAAACCCACAGGGGGTCAGTCCGCTCCTCCTAAGGAAATGCAGTCTCAGGGTATTTGTGAAGAATAATGAACAATAGAAGAAAATGCGAAGCGAAGGACTTTCTATAATATCAAAGGTGACAGATATGAAAAAGAAAAGATTCAAGATAATTGCTATTATTTTAGTTACAGTAGTTTTAATTTGTTCTGCATATGTGTTCATGGGAGCGAAGAAGGCAGAAAAACTAACGTGGGAATATCTTAAAGCTAAGGGATATACTGCGGAACAAATCAAAAAGATTGATATAAACCATTCTTTCTTAAATATTATCCTGTCCTACAATGAATGGATAATAAAGGTTGAATTTGTTGATGAACCTAATGTATTTTACATTCACACAATTAAAGACGGAAAGATAGTAGAAACAGGTGTTTCCGGTGATGTTGATAAAGAAAATTTAAAACATAGGCATTAAGTAAAGACAAAAAATTCTCAGCGCTTGGGTGCAATATTATGATGGGTCTTGCATATTTAAGTATTGTTTTAGGTTATGTTAAGATGAAAAGTTAGAATGGCTTATATTTTATAAGGGGAACGGTTATGAAAAAAGTTTTAAAAGTTACATTATTGTGTATTTTGCTTTGCTTATTACTATCTGCATGTCAGAAGAAAGATGTAAGTAATCCGGCAACGGATATAGTGGATAATTCACCGGAGCTTGATGCTTCTTCTGAATCTGTTATAGAAAAAGCCCTTACTAAAGAACAAATAATGCAAATTTTCATGAATGAGAAGAGGAACAGCAACTGCATAATAACTGACTGTGTAGTTGCCGAGGACATGGCATATGGTTAAACAGGAGTTGTTCAATATACAAATGAAGATGGAAATCCATGCTATCTGGCATTTGTAAAAGATACATGGAGTTACCCCATTGGTCTGGATGCTGAAAATCAATTTGTTATCGCTGATGACAGTGTTTTAACCTATCAAGGAAACGGCATCGTAACATTGTCACTTAAGGACCCGAAAAATAATGTTATCTACGATTATACGGTTGAATACTCCTGCAATGATACTGATACGAATTTCACAGTATCATCTTCCCCGCGAAAATAAAAGGAGCAAATTCCAGGATAGAATTATGGGAAAGTTTAAAATACCTATTTTTATTGAGAGGAGCAATTTATGAAAAGGTTGTTAATATTCCTAATGATAGTCTTGTTAACAGTTGGCTGTACAGGGGAAGAGAAAAAAATGTCTGAAGAGTCAAGCAGCTTTCCCGCACTAAGTGAAGATAAGGAAGTCAATAGGGAAACTTTTTCTGATGGTTCTCAATGGTCTATAAAAGCATATTTAAAAGAATTACCCAATGTCTTTTTGGAAAAATGGTCCCCTGACAATAAAAAGGTAGCTTATTCATTATTTGAGCAATTTAGGGAAAATGGAAAAATTTTTATTTGGCAGGTAGGGGAAAAGGAGCCAAAAGTTGTCCAAGGTGTAGAAGGCAAGATTGACGAGTTATACTGGTCTCCTGATAGCCGGTATATTATTGCGGATATAGGTACTTCTGCCTTACGTTTGGGTGAGATTATAGATGCAGAGAAACGCATTAGGGTTGAAAGTATTGAATACGTTGCTAAACCTGTATGGTCACCTGATAGCGAGTGGGTGGCCTTAGGCAGTGTGCGACCAATCAAGCCTCCCATTGAGTGGGAATTAGACGGAACCATAGATCTGGTTATGTATAATATTGAGACCAAAGAGACTAAGGTAATCAAAGAAGGTAATCAACAGGAATATTACAAACCTATTTCCTGGGGAATGGATGGGGTATTAGAGTATGCGTGTAACAAAATAGCCGGGGATAGCTACAGTTATTGTTATTTGCCCCAGGAAGGAAAAATGAAAGATGAGTTTGAAAAGCGAATTAAGCAAAAATACTCATCTCCATCTAAAAAGAAGGAAATTTTCTTGGTCAGTAACAATGGGGGGTATAATGTTTACTGTAAAACTGAAAAATATTTTGCTCGGATAAATCAATACTCTTTTATGCGAAATTTACCAACTATTAACTGGTCTCCTCAGGAGAAGTATTTGCTTTTGGAAATTGAAGGTTCGGAAATTTCCAGTGTTTATGTATACGATGTTCGTAATGGTCAGGAAATAGGAGAAATTGATTACTTAACAGGACCCTTTTGGTCTCCCAATGGTGATTATTTTGCCTTTACCAGACGGGGAAAAGATTTACCTGAAGCTGATAATAATGGGCATTTTTTTACAACTGATTTATGTATTTATGACTTAGAATTAGAAAATTACTTTATTGAGGTTTTCAAGGGAACAGCGGATTTTTATTACACTGCTGAAGGCTGGAATCAAGAGGGGATAACCTATTCTAAAAGAGATCGTACTACCGGAATGGTTCTAGAAAAAGGTAAGTATGTTTATGCCCGCAACATAATCTCCTGGGATCCGGAAACAGGAGAGGAGAAGGTATTAGAATCCTTTGCCGGAAGGAAGTATGGCAGTTTTAACTATTCCCCGGATAAGAAATGGATGTCTCTTATTAAATATCACCCCAGTGCGGGGGACGCTTTTCCGGCTAATCCGGCATTTTTTAATACCTTAACGGGAGAAATCAAGGAACTTGATATGATTTTTCAAGCTTTTGGCGGCTGGGAGGAAATTTCCTGGTTTAATCAATCTCCACGAGTAATCATCGAGCAAAGTACGTTGTTAGATATTAACACTTGGACAATAACCGAATTAATAGTTCCGGAAAATGAGCAGATTTTGGGTAGCAAGCCTGCTCCTGATGACAACAAAATTGCCGTTTTCACCTACAAGCCTCAGGAGAATAATTATGATAACTTGGGGATACCTCTCAAATTATATATCATGAATGATAAGGGTGAAGAGATTCTTAAGGAATATCAAACAGAGATACTCCCCTATTTTCACAATAACACCCAAAGCCTTTTGCCCGTAAATTTTGCCTGGCTGGATAATAATACTCTGGTATTGGAAAGTTGGTGGGAGCAGTACAAAGAATTAGCCGATATTATTAAATTAGATGTTAACTCAGGGCAGACTAAAATACTAGTAGAAAATGCTTATCTCCCTTGTCCTGCGCCGGATGGTTCAAAGATAGCCGTTGTTAAATTCAATAGTGACAGTAGGTATTCCCCCCAAAATATCAAAGTTGTTAATACTAAAGGTGATACAATCACAACCTTAAATTGTACAGATTTTGGCTTGGACTTTTTCGGTTCGGATATGATGTGGAGTACTGATAGCAGTAAACTGGTAATCAAGGGTTATAATGAAGAAGACAAGGTAAGGAAACAGTATGTAGTTATTTATGATTTTATAGAGGAAAATGGTCAAGCGGTGGAATTTAATAATAACCAGTTAAGTTATGTTGAAAAAAATTTTCTCTTTGTTAGTGAAGATGGCCGGGAAATAGTATATTCTCAGTTAGGCAGAGTTGAGGAATTAACCAAATTTAAGTAAAGGGGTAATATTACCTATATAACCCGACAATGACTAGAAACAATCCTTATTAACAGTAAATTTAGATAAGGGAGATGTATTAGGGAAAAAATTATTTCAGAATATTGATGAGTTACCTGCTGCTTATACTAAAGATAAACCAAAAGAAAGCATTGCCAATCTCGATGCTGCGGTAGGTATGGCTGTTAAAGGGCGGAGTTCCTCCTATGCTTCGGGGAGATCGGAAGAGCACACGTCTGAACTCCAGTCACACAGTGATCTCGTATGCCGTCTTCTGCTTGAAAAAAAA
>ENA-OWOZ01002031-OWOZ01002031.1-bioreactor-metagenome-genome-assembly--contig:-NODE-2031-length-16313-cov-4.749322_pt1 | contig 16313 bp, 10 predicted proteins | sample MGYA00238140_ERZ651804 | MGnify/ENA primary metagenome ERZ651804 (study PRJEB26910, sample SAMN07631232) | bioreactor metagenome | isolation source: Switchgrass digestor | place: USA: Dartmouth... | reverse complement strand
AAGGAATTTTTAAAAATTGCCGAGGAAGAAGGATTTATAGAGAGTATTTCCGATGATTTGCCGAAATCATTTATAATAACGGAATCAGATAAAAAGAGCAAGATATACCTTTCGCCAATTTCGTCCGTAACTCTGCACAAACGTACTAATTTTGTCAGCGATATTTCCGGTATATGACGATAAAAGTCTATATTTTTTACGGATTATGAAATTTACCGATATAGTCTTGTGCAGTTAATCTTGAGAAAATATATGGGTTGATGGAATCATTATAAAACTGTATATGTATGGAGGAATGTATGGCAGAAAATATAAATGCAAATGTTGAATATAAAGAAAGTGATATACAGGTGTTAGAAGGCCTGGAAGCGGTCAGGAAAAGGCCTGGAATGTATATAGGAAGCACATCTTCAAAAGGATTGCACCACCTGGTATACGAAATTGTTGCAAACAGTATGGATGAAGCCATGGCAGGTCGCTGTGACAGCATTGAAATTGTTGTAAGAAAAGACAATTCCATTGTTGTCAAGGATAATGGAGGCGGAATACCGGTGGGTATACATCCTAAGATGGGCATACCCACAGTTGAGGTAGTGCATACAGTTCTTCATGCCGGAGGTAAGTTCGGAGGCGGAGCCTATAGTGTTTCCGGCGGACTTCATGGAGTTGGAGCTTCAGTAGTAAATGCTCTTTCGGAATACCTGGAAGTTGAAGTAAGCAGGGATGGCCATATATATAGACAGAGATATGAAAGAGGCGTTACGGTAACTCCCCTGGAAATAATAGGAGATACGGATCAAACAGGTACAAAGACGACATTCAAGCCTGATCCGGAAATTTTCGAAGATGTTGTCTTTGACTTTGATATTATGCTGTCCATGTACAGGGAAATGGCTTTTTTAAACAAAGGCATAAAAATAACTTTGATTGACGAGCGTCCGGAAGAAAAAATAGTAAAGAACCTGTGCTATGAAGGCGGTATAGTTTCTTTCGTTCAATATTTAAACAGGAACAAGGAAGTTTTGCATGAAAATGTGATTTATATTGAAGGCGGAAAAGATGACTCAAGTGTGGAAATCGCCATGCAGTACAACGATGGATACACTGAAAACATATACAGCTACGCAAATGATATAGCGACAACAGAAGGCGGAACGCATATGACCGGATTTAAATCCGCCATAACCAAAGTAATAAATGATTACGGAAGAAAGTACAATTTCATAAAGGAAAATGACAAGAACCTGGCAGGAGAAGACGTAAGGGAAGGCCTCACAGCGATAATAAGCGTAAAGCTTACAAATCCTCAGTACGAAGGACAAACAAAGACAAAACTTGGAAACAGTGAAATCCGAAACCTGGTGGAAAATGTGGTAACGGAGAAGCTGGAGAGTTTTCTGGAGGAAAATCCTTCTGTAGCCAGAATAATTCTTGAGAAATGCCTTACTGCTTCGAGGGCAAGGGAAGCAGCAAGAAAAGCGAGGGAATTGACAAGGCGTAAAAGTGTCTTGGAATCCGCTTCTTTACCTGGAAAATTAGCCGACTGCTCCGAAAAAGATCCTTCTATTTGCGAAATTTTTATAGTGGAGGGTGATTCGGCCGGCGGTTCCGCAAAACAGGGAAGAGACAGAAGAATTCAGGCTATACTGCCCCTGTGGGGTAAGATGATGAATGTAGAAAAGTCAAGAATGGATAAAGTTTACAAAAATGAAAAGCTTACACCGGTTATTATGGCCTTGGGTACAAGCATAGGAGACGATTTTGATATATCAAAACTAAGATATAATAAGGTCATAATAATGGCCGATGCGGATGTGGACGGCTCACACATAAGAACGCTGCTTTTGACATTCTTCTTCCGCTATATGAGACCCTTGGTGGAAAAAGGGCACATTTATATTGCGCAGCCGCCTCTTTTCAAGATAGCAAAGGGAAAAGAAGAGCTTTATGCCTTTGATGAAAAAGAGGTAAGCAAAATTATCCAGGAAAAGGGCTGGAAAAAGGAAGACGTTAATATTCAGAGGTTCAAAGGTCTGGGTGAAATGAATCCGGAGCAGCTTTGGGAAACAACAATGAACCCTGCAACGAGAATGATGAAAAAAGTAGAGATGGAAGATGCGGTAGCGGCGGATGAGATATTCACCATATTGATGGGAGATAAGGTGGATCCGAGAAAAGAGTTTATACACAATTACGCAAGAACAGTTACTGATCTTGATGTTTAGTTTTGATTACATTCCATAAAAATAAAATTAAAAATTACATGCATTGCAATGAAAAAAGATATGAAAAGCTGTTCATATCTTTTTTTGTTGGGGTAAAAAAGTGTGCAGTAAATGAACATTCGGGTTATAAATAAGTGAAATTCTAATGTATACAAAATGCATTATAACTAATTAGAATCCGTTTAGATTCCAGGTTAGAATAACAAGTATAAATAATCAAATTAATTATAATCATATTATGAGCAATATATTTATAAAAGGACTTGGTGACTAATTTATGGCAGTAAATAATGGATTATCGAAGCAAACCATGTTATATGGAAAAGTTAAGTGAAAAATCATATGAAAAATTGTATAAATAAAGTGATACAAAAAAATAGTAAGAAAAAGTGATATAAAAAGGTGATAAAGAAAAGGGGCATTGAAGATGGAAGATGTCGAAACTAAAATAAGTTGATTATGAAACAGTCATCCACCGATGGTACCCAATGTGATAGAAGGATAAAAACTCTATTAAGTAGCAAAGGAAGCAAGTTTCCTGCCCATAACAAAAATGTTTCACGTGAAACATTTTTAATGATGCATGAGTTATAGATTTTATATAGACAATAAATACATTGAAAATAATATATTGCAAGCTTATTTATTTTCTAGCGGTGCTTATATCAATATGCTGAGGACACAAAAAAACATAGCTAAATAATTCAAAAGCATGGCTAGATGATATCTTCTTCACAATTTACTACCTTTTTGAAAAGCGATAACTCCTACAATTGCATTCCGTATAAGCAAATACTTCACACCTTTGATAAACCAAATTAACAACAAAGAGGAGGTACATGAGTAGAAAATGAATATGAAATGAGTTATTCTGAATAGAGAAGATCCGCATAATTAGTCAATATGATTTTTATAAATACTTGAGAAAAAATCACATCTTTTCGTTGAAAATTTGAAATCAGCTGAAACCAACCCTATACTATATGGTACTTTAATAAATATGCGTATATTTTTCTTCAAAGCATTAGTTTATAAAAAGATGAAGATGAGCTAATTCGCTGATGAAGGGTACATACCTACACCCATATAGAAATAAAAACATGAAAAAATATTTAAACCTCCTTATTATAATTTGCATAGTTCCAGGCAGGTTAAAAGAGTACTTTTAGTCCTTTAGGCATGAGGTTTGCTGTCATCGACGTCTCCTTTAACATAAAACTTAATGTTTTTTGCTATTGTATCTATACTGTTACAAAATATATTTTTATTTTTAATGTTGTAGCTTTGTGTTATAATTAACTTGCAGTATCAAAACAAAAGACAACCGGAGTATATGCTATATACTGCTGTAAGAATTAAGGAGTGAGGTTTTTGGGGAAGATTATAGCAATAGCGAACCAAAAAGGTGGGGTTGGAAAGACAACGACATCAGTGAATTTAAGTTCATGTCTGGCATTTAAAGGGAAAAAGGTCCTTTTAATAGATGTAGATCCCCAAGGAAATTCCACCAGCGGCTTGGGAATAGATAAAAAAAATATTAGCAAGTCTATATATGATGTCCTCATTAATGATGTGGAAATTCAGGATATTGTATTGGATACAGTAGTCGAAAATTTGAAGATATGTCCTTCAAATATACAGCTTGCCGGAGCAGAGGTGGAACTCGTCCCGATGATATCCCGGGAGACGAGGATAAAAGAAGCAATATCCGGTATAAAGTCTAGCTATGACTATATTATTATTGACTGCCCACCGTCTTTGGGACTTCTGACTTTAAATTCTCTGACAGCAGCAGATACAATTTTGGTTCCTATTCAGTGCGAATATTACGCCCTTGAAGGATTAAGCCAGCTGATGAATACTGTAAAACTGGTTCAGAAGCATCTTAATCCTAATTTAGAAGTGGAAGGTGTAGTCCTGACAATGTTTGATGCTCGGACAAACTTGTCCATCCAGGTTGTGGAGGAGGTTAAAAAGTACTTTAAAAATAAAGTATACAGGACCGTCATTCCTCGCAATGTACGATTGAGTGAAGCTCCAAGTTTTGGACTGCCGATAATTTTGTATGATCCAAAGTCGAAGGGAGCGGAATGTTACATGGAACTGGCAGAGGAAGTTATCCAATATTCTATGGAAGGGAAGAGGATGTAATGGCAAAGCGAGCATTGGGTAAAGGACTGGATGCTTTAATATCAAATGAAAAAACTGAGGACTCAGGAATAAAGGAATTAAAGATAAATGAAATCGAACCGAATATAAACCAGCCGAGAAAAAGGTTTGATGATGAGAAGCTGCAGCAGCTGGCAGAATCAATAAAGCAGCATGGGATTGTACAGCCTATAATTGTTTCAAATGAAGACAATACATACAGAATCGTGGCAGGGGAGAGAAGATGGCGAGCTGCCAGGTTGGCTGGTATTACTACTGTTCCTGTAATAATTAAGAATGTTTCCAAAAGGGAAGAAATGGAGCTGGCTCTCATAGAGAATCTTCAAAGGGAGGATTTGAACCCCATTGAAGAGGCAGAGGCTTATGAGAAATTGATCCGGGAACACGGAATTACTCAGGAGGAGCTGTCAGGTATTATTGGCAAGAGCAGACCGGCTATTACGAATTCTCTCAGACTGCTTTCCCTGGATGAGAAAGTAAAGGGTTATTTGATAAATGAAGAAATAAGCAGCGGGCATGCACGAGCCCTCCTTGCCATCGAGGATAAGGAGTTGCAAAAAAAGGCTGCTGATGAAGTAATATCTATGAAACTGAGCGTAAGAGAAACGGAGAAGCTGGTAAAAAAATATCTTGATAGTAAAAAGCAAAAGGTCAGAAGCAAAAGCAAGAGCGCAGAACATATAGAAATTGAGGAAAGATTAAAGGAAATTTTCGGAACAAAGGTCAAGTTGGTCACAAACAATAAAAAGGGAAAGATAATGATCGAATACTATTCCAATGATGAATTGGAAAGGATAATGGAATTATTTTACAACATCCCAAAAATATCGGGCCTCTAAAATTGATTTTAACGGCCTTAAAAAGTGTTGGCAATATAAACATATTACCGAAACATAAAAGCCATTAATGGCTAATATAGACAGGAATAAACCAATTAAGTATTTTTCATAATATTTTAATATTTATTATTAAGCTGCCCCAATGTTTCACGTGAAACATTTTGTTTTTTATTAAATTGACACTATAAAATATACTTATTTTGAGGAAGGGAAAAAATTAATGGAAAGCTTGTTATCATATTTTTCTGCAGAAGTTTTGCTTGTTTTTGCAGTAAATTTATTATTAATAGTCCTTTTATTGATATTGAATATTTCAAACAGAAAAAAGATCAAAAAACTATACGACAAATATAGCAGGTTTACCAACGACTTTGGTGATGTAAATATTGAGCAGCTTCTTGAAAAATGTATAGACGAGCTGAAGGTTGTTTCGGGTAAATCAAAAAGCATAGAAAATCATATCAATAATGTGGAACGCAATCTTATTCAATGCGTACAAAAAGTAGGCGTTGTGCGTTACAATGCCTTTGAAGATGTGGGCAGTGACCTTAGCTTTTCCGTTGCTTTGCTAAATGGCAACAATGATGGTATTGTCCTGAGCAGCATCTATTCCAGGGATAATTCTATAGTATATGCAAAACCAATTACAGCAGGCAAATCAAAGTACACCCTATCTGCAGAAGAACTGCAGGCATTGGAAATTGCCAGAAAAAATTGAAATTTGATTATTAAATAGATTGATACTGCAGCATTACAATGGAAAACAATGGCTTAAGGGCTTTACTACTTTTTTTGCAGTTCAGTTATTCGGTTAAAGGAGCAAACGTGGCAGGTAAGCTTATGAGTTTATTTGCCTTGATTCTGATGAAACAGTCCTTTCGGCAATTGTTTTCCACTTGATTACCATAATAAAACGTAAAATAAGAAAGAAGGAGTTTTAGTGTGAAAATAAAAAAGACCCGCGAAGGCCGCAACAAAGCAAGCCCTTAAGGAATACCTAGGACTGTGGATGAAACTGGAATTACACTATTAGTTTGTTATTGCCACTAGATCAGAAATATTCACAGTATACCCATTGGCTTGCAAAAATGCGATGGCCTGCTCAATACTTAGAGAATCCTGCTGATTACGCTTCTTAGATTTCGCATTGTCATCATACAGCAATGGATTGAATGGCTCATTTTTAGAGAGCATGTGATAGATGCAGGTTAAAATCATTCTTGCGGTAGCAATAATAGCACGTTTGTGACCACGACGTTTTTTAATCGCTTCATAGCGGTTTTTGAAAACAGTGCAGGACTTGTCCTTTACAGCGGCATTAGCACACTGGACAAGTAAAGGTTTAATGTAGACACCGGCGCGGCTAATACGGACACTTTTCTTCTTACCGGCACTTTCATTACTCTGGGGTGTAAGGCCAGCCCAGGAACAAAGATGCTTGTCCGAGGTGAAGACGGACATATCGGTTCCGATTTCTGAAAGAATAGCTGTAGCCGATGCCTGCTTAATACCAGGTAAAGTAGCGATGATGTCAATTTGTTCTTTGAAAGGTAAAGATAGCTCGAGTATTGTAGCTTCCAGTATTTCGATGCATTTTTCAACGCTGTTATAGTGCTCATAGCATACAGACAATTTTGCCGCTTGCTCCTTAGAGAATTTACCAGCAACGGCTTGTTCAATTTCATCCGATTTTTTCTTCAGACTTTTGTGGAGCATTGAAGAATAATCAAAGTCGATGATATCAGGATTCTCTATCATGTGCTTAATAATTGAGGAAGCAGACTTGCCGAAGGTGTCGGAAACAACATTGGCAAGCATGATGTTTGAAACTGTAAGCGAATTTTGCACCCGGTTTTTCTCACTGGAAGAGACGTTGGTAAGTTTAGACTTGTACCGAATTAAATCCCGCAACTCCCGTATAGGCTTAGATGGGATAAAGCTACCTTTTACCAATGCATGCTTGTGTAAGTCAGCAAGCCAAATTGAATCTCGCTTATCGGTTTTCTTACCTGGGATATTTTTAACGTATCTCGGGTTTGCAAGGGTAATAGTGCAGAAATCCTCGAGCACGTTAAAAACAGGAATCCAGTACTTTCCGGTGGATTCCATACAGACATCTTTGCACTTGTTTTCTACTAACCAGTTGTTGAGAGCGATTAGATCATTTTTGAAAGTATTAAAACGACGTGTTTGATAGGAAGTAACATTTTTATCATTGGTGGTGGCAATAGTGGCAATTACAAACTTTTTGTGGACATCAATTCCACAACAGATGGGATAGACAATCTTAAGCATCAACCTCACCCTTGTAAATATTTAGGGATGCAGGCATTGACTGTCCACTCAATATAAACAAGAGCTTTGTTTAAAACAAAGATTAGTGTTCGTGCTCGATGGCACACTTATTTGTACTTGAGAGAGCGAACGGCACATGTTAATATACGGACAACTCAAAGTTTGGTTGTCACACTCACCTCCCCGTGCTCTGTAGTATACCTGCATACCCACTTATATTTTACTACAGAGGGTGGCTTAAGTAAAAATTTTTCATTCTATTTTGTGCCTTGAGCACAGCGAAAGGAATGTGATGTTAATATGTCAGATGGCAGTAATAAAAATTTCAAGATATGGGTTTATGCCATAGTGCTATTTTCATTTGCCTTTATAGTGCTGCTTCTGACCGCATACAGCCAAATAAAGCTTAACAATAGCATTGCTCAATACAAAAGTCAATTGAGCGATATGGAAAGCCAATATGACAATGACAAAATAAATCTGAATGCAACCATAGAACTCAATGAAGAATTGAGTAAAAAGGTCGATGAATTAAAAGAGGAACTGGAGGCATCCGAAAAAAAGATCAAGGAATATGAGGAAAAGCTGAAACAGCAGGAAGAAAACAGCAATAAGGATCATCTATCCTATGAAGCGTTGATTAAGGCGCAGATGGAATATGAAAAAGGAAATTATACATCCAGCGCTATGATATTACATAAGGAATGTAATCCGGATGATTTGGAAAGTAGTGGGCTGGAAAAGTACAACCAATTGAAATCTGAGGTATATAAAAAGGCTTCCCATCAGTTCTATGCTGAGGGGTATACATTATATAAAAATAAGGATTATAAAGAAGCCATCAACAAGTTTAAGATGTCCCTTGAACTTGTGGGGAATGAGTATTATTCCGATGATTGTTATTATTTTATAGCTTATTCATATTATTATAGCGGTGATAATGAACAAGCAAGAAAATTTGCAGAGAGTTTGCTGGAAAAATATCCTGATAGCACCTATAAGAAAGCTACTGAGGACTTTTTGATTCTTTTAAAATGAAATAATGGTTAAATAATTTAAGGAATGTCATATTAATATGATGATGAATCAGAGAGGTTTATTAGGATTTATAAGTGCTGGCAATGGAATGTTGCCAGCATAAATCTCAGTAATGCCGCTTATATTTATGGTGCATAAAAATTTTGTGTACTAGAATTTTGGTATTAAAATCAATAAGGTTTGCTTGTTACTTATACTTTTAATTTAAAACTCTGCATTTTAAATTGTTACGTGTATTTATATGCTACTTTCTCTTTCTATGTAGCTATACTTATAGAATAATAACCAGATTTTTGTCTCTACTGCTGAATTTCTCATAAAAAATAACGAAAAGCAGGGTGATGGAACCATGTACAGGATCTTGATCGCTGATGACGAACCTCGGCATCGCAGAGGTTTGGTGGAAAGGATCAAGAAATTAAGGCCAGATTATGAGGTTTTTGAAGCAAAAGACGGATTGGCAGCCATTGAAGTAGTTAAAAAGCACTCTATTGATATAGCTATTACAGATATCAAAATGCCAATAAAGGATGGTTTATTCTTTCTGGAGGAAGTTTCTAAGAATTTTCCTAACATGAAAGTAATCATGCTCAGCGGTTATGCCAATTTTGAATATGCCCAAAAAGCTCTTACGTTAGGTGCCTTTGATTATGTTCTAAAGCCTCTGAATGATGTTCGGATAGAGCAAATGCTCCAAAAAGCAGAGAAAAAAATAGAAGAAGAAAAAAGAGAAATTCAGGAAAAAGAAAAAAACTTGATGCGGTTAAATAATACTTTCCCAGTTTATATTGAACATCAGTTAAATCAATGGGTCAAAAATGGACTTGCTCCAATAGAGGATCAAGAAGTGTTGGAGCTGTTCCATAAAAAATCAAAAGGATTGGTGTTGGTTGCAGGGATAGGCAATTTCATTCAAAGCACTAAAGAATGCACCTATGAGGACATCCATGAGTTGAAGGTTAATATGAAATACTGGATGAAGGCTGCATTAGATCCATTTTCCCATTCATTATCCTTTTTTGATGAAAGCAATATGGAACATATGATCACTATTGTGACGGAAAAAAAAGATAAGGTTCTTTCGGACAACCTTTCGGAAGGCATATACTCTTTCGTAAAGGATATGAAAATCAGCTATGGATTTGATGTTGTTATAGGAGTGGGAAATAAATATGAAGATATTGCTGAAAATATAAAGGAAGCATATCAAACCGCTCTTACGGCGCTTAATTATAAATTTTTTTATGAAAGCAACTGGATGATTGCATATTCGGAGTTGAAAAATAACAGGTCCGGTCAGGTCTTCAGCAGATATGCCGAGGAAATAGAGCTGGAAGGAGCAATCCGCAGAATGGATGCGGCACAGGCATATGAGGTTTCCCAGCGCCTTCTCGTCAGGATGACTGAAGGACAATTTCCTCTTCCTTCTCAGTTTAAGGAAATGGTGACCATAATTTTTTTAAACACTGCTAAAGCTGTCTTGAACATGCTTCCGGAAGCTGATTTTTTAAGATTGGTGAGCAGCATTAAGACAAATTTTGAATCGGCACAAAAATACAGTGAGTTGAAAAAACAGATTTTCAAAACCATTGATATGTTCATTGAAGCAATAAATGATCATGGAAATAATAAATATAAGAAGATCATGCAAACCTGTATGGAGCATATTAATGAGCATTATACTGAAGATATTTCACTGGAAGCTTTGTCAGAAAAGTTTGGATTTAATGTTAACTACTTCAGCGGGCTGTTCAAAAAATACACCAATATGACCTTTTCTGAGTATCTTCTCAATGTGCGAATGAGGCATGCTCAAGAGCTTCTTAAAAAGAATACTTTTCGTATTTATGAAATTTCAGAGAAGATAGGATACAAGGATGCAAAATATTTTATCCGCGTATTCAAAAAGACCTTCGGAATGACCCCGGACGAGTTCAGAAGATTGCATAGCCATAACATAACAAAGAATACCGATGATGAATGAGATGAACTGTGAAAATACCTTTTAAATTCTTAAATCAAAGCCACTGGAAAACAAAGATATAGTGAGGCAGGGGGTTTATATTTGTGATAAAGCCAATAGGAAGCTGGAGTTTTAGGACAAAGCTCCTAATATCATATATCTTGCTTATTGTAATACCCGTTATCTTTATCAGTGCACAAAACTATAATTCCAGTCTTAAAGTCGTATCGGATATGGCAGCAAAAAATGCATACCAAATCATTAAAAATAAGAATGAGATACTAGACTCCAAGCTCATAAAAGTTCAGGAAAGCAGCTTGGCTCTTATGCAGGACAAAGAACTGTTTGAACTTTTCAATAACGTCGAGGAGAATAAAAAAAATATCCTTTCTATGGATCGAAAGATTGGCAGGATTATCAACAATTATTTTGCCTTTACCGATTATGTATATGCTGTCCAGATGGCCACATCTTACTATATCTTTGGAAGCAATTTCAATATGTTGGTTGGCAGTGAATTTGTAAAGTCAGATCTTTACAAGAGAGTGGTAAATGAAGGAGGAAAGATGTTTTGGGTTCCTACATATGACTTTGTATATATGTTTGAGCATAAAAATATGGGAACCGCCAATTTTGACGTTCGTAATGTATTTTCCGCCGCAAGATTATTCAACATTTTTTGCTTTGATAATGGTGTGTTTTCGATTTTAAACCCCACTGTGGAACGGCCTGTTCTTATTATACATTTTAAGGAAGATATTATCCGGGATGTTTTCCAGGACAGCATCCCCATCAAGGATACGGTCTTTTACATGATTGACGCTTCAGGTAATGTTGTTTCCCATATAGATCAAGCCCTTGTGGGCAAACAGATGCAACCGGAATGGTTATCGCAGGCCTTGAAAAACAAAACAGGCAGCATTGTGGTTGGGTCGGAAGGGAATAAGAAAATAGTTTGTTACGATACTTCCGGTATTACCGGATGGATTGCTGTTGCTGAAATTCCCATGAAAGAACTCACCAAAAGCATCGTGCCTTCAATGATATATTCCATTTTATCTGTCTCCACCTTTTTTATTGCCCTTGCATTGCTGCTGGCCTTTGTGATTTCCCAAATGATTACAAAGCCTATCGAACGCTTGACAGCAGGTATGAAAAGGATCGGAAACGGCAACTTTGATATGTACATACCTGTGGAGAGAAAAGATGAACTGGGATATTTAACCGCTAAATTCAATGATATGAACCATCAGATCAAAACTCTGATTGAAGAAAATTATGCTGTGAAACTAAGGGAAAAGGAAACAGAGATAATGGCGCTCAACCTCCAGATGAACCCCCATTTCCTGTACAATACTCTCAATATCATCAATTGGATGGCGATTGAAGATGGAAATAAAAACATCAGCGATATGCTGATCAATCTCTGTGATATGCTGGTATATACAGTCAGGAACAAACAGGATATTGTTAACTTTGAAGACGATCTAAAATGGCTTCAGTGTTATCTTTTCATCATGTCCGTCCGGTATGAAAACAAATTTAAGGTAGAGTTTGATATTGAACCGGAAATATACTTAACCAAGGTACCAAAGCTGTTCTTGCAGCCCTTCGTTGAAAATGCCATAATTCATGGCTTTGAAAGAATGGAGTCGGAAGGATTGATCCGAATTCGTGGATATATCGATAATTGCACACGGCACTTCCAGATTGAGGATAATGGCAAAGGTATGGATACGGCTGTACTGATGGACAAAAGAGATGAAAACAACACTTCCATAGGAATAAGCAATGTGGATAGGAGAATCAAACTATTGTTCGGTCAGGAATATGGCGTAAAGATTGCATCTGATCCAGGACATGGAACACTGGTGGATATTATTCTCCCATTGTGATATTAATCCACTTTTATGAAAAATTTAGAATTTCAGAGCATCTCTTTTTTCAGTATTATATGAAATATCTTAAGGTGGTGTTGTGTTGACAAAAACTCATTAAGGAGGAAGTCAAATGAGCAAATTCTTTAGAATTGTGGCACTTCTCTTAGTGGTATGTGCAATGTTGGCTCTTGCTTTTACCGGTTACGAAGGTAAAGTATCTATAAATGAAGAAAATACGGATGTAGCATCAAAGGAAAGTTCAACTGACGATGATGGTAAGGTGGGATCAACTCCGGATGGGAAGGAGCCGGTAGAAATTGTTTATACCTGTTGGGGAAATGCTGCTGAAAAGAAGTCAACGGAGGAGGTTCTAAAAAAATTTCAGGAGAAATATCCATGGATTAAAGTAAAACCCATCATTATTCCTAATGGCCAGTATGACAGAAAAATAACCACAATGGTAGCAGCCGGTGAACAGCTTGATTTATCCCAGTTGGAATCGGCATCAATTGCTTATCCTCTTGCTGAACAGGGTAAACTTATGAATCTCAAAGAAGTAGCAGTTAATGATACCGAAATGCCCTTGTCGTCTTTTGTGCCCACAGGATTATATTATTTGGATAAAGATACTATTATAGGTGTAGGTACAGGAATGGAAGTGTTCAATATCTTCTATAATAAAGATTTATTTGCTGAAGCCGGTGTTGAAACACCTCCAACAGATCCTGAAAAAGCCTGGACATGGGATCAGTTTGTTGAAACAGCAAAAAAGCTGACCATTGACAAGGAAGGCAGAAATGCTCTGAATCCCGAATTTGATGAAAAAAGTATTGTGCAATATGGCTTGAATATTCCTAAATGGTGGGGAGTATGGGGTAATTTTATTTATTCCAATGGCGGTGATTACATAACGGAAGATGGGCAGTTCGGACTCAGCAAGCCTGAAGCCACGGAAGCTTTGCAAAAGATTGCGGATCTAATTCATGTACACCATGTCTCACCGGCACCTACTGCAGAAAAAGGCCTTCCGGGGACGGATATTGCCCTACAGACGAAAAAGATTGCAATGGCTGTTGACGGCCAGTGGGTGCACCTTGCTCTTGATTCTGCAAAGACCAACTTCGGAAGTGGTGTGCTGCCAAAATTGAAGGAGCTCAAAACGCAGGCGGTTACAGGTATGCTTTCAATTTTCAAGGGTTCTGCCAGTCCCGAAGCCTGCTGGCAGTTAATCAAATATCTGAATGATCCCGCACAGGATTTGACGTTGTATAGAAACGGCAATCTGATGCCGGTAGCTATTCCATGGCTGACAGAACAGGACAAGCTGGATCAGTGGACAAAAGGACTTACATCGCGCCCAGATGGCTATGTGGAAGGCATTGTTGGCATGCTGCTTAATTACAGCGTTCCTACACCTACCGGTACAGTAAAGAACTTCAGCAGAATCATAGATGTGGTAAACGCTGCGCTGGACAAGGTATGGTTGGGCCAGCAGTCCGCGGCTGATGCTATGAAGGAAGCTGAAGCCAAGGTAAAACCATTAATTCAGAGCAGACGTGAACGTGGAAATGTGAATGGGGATAATTAAGCACATGTTGCTGGGTTAATTGGAACTCTTGTCTATGAAGAAGTTTGAATTGCATTAGTCGGAAACAACAGAAGATTGAATTGCTGGTTCATCTGTTGTACTAAGAAGATATAGAAATAGAATATTTGTTTTGCTGAGTACATTATAGGCATATCAAAAGATAGAAAAAAATACCGGCGTATAATTGTTGACAAATATTCTTTTTCATTGTACAATATATTTCGTCGCATAATTAATACGGAGAGATGGTCGAGTTGGTTTAAGGCACCGGTCTTGAAAACCGGCGTAGGTGTGAGCCTACCGTGAGTTCGAATCTCACTCTCTCCGCCACATACTTAATAATTTAATTAATACGGAGAAGTACCCAAGTAGGCCGAAGGGGACGGTTTGCTAAATCGTTAGGCGTCGTAAGGCGTGCCAGGGTTCGAATCCCTGCTTCTCCGCCAAATTTATCAAAAAAGCCTGATTTTTATCAGGCTTTTTTGCATTTCAGAAGAAATCGTATATATTTGAGTTTATGGATAGTTTGACTATAACTTAAACAAAACCTTTGAATTTCAGGTGATTTTAAGGGTTTATGTTATTTATGAAAGAGCAGTATCAATTCTCATCGCTAAATTGATAGGGAAACTGTTTTATTTATGTTTATAATAAAATAGGAAAATGAATAGAAAATTAAAATAGAAAATTAAAATAGAAAATTAAAATAGAAAAACACAAGGCATTGGGATGCCATCATATTTTTCATAGGTCCTGTTGCAAAACCTTACGGACTTATCTCCTTTAAAGCTTGGTCATGTAAAGTATTTTTAAGGAATACCTTTTAAACTTATGCTGCTCAATCTGCATATCAAGAAGAATTATGTGCAAAAAAGGCTTCAAATAAGTGGTATAATTATCATATCAGAGGTTATTCATTAATTCCATTATTCTATTAGCAGATTGCATAATGAACTTTACATAGTTTATTATTGGGGTTGTATTTATGTATAAGATTATGATTATTGAAGACGATGACGCTATTGCAAAAGCCATGAAAGATCATCTGTGCAAATGGGATTACGATGTTTTCAATGTAAGCGATTTTAAGAATATTACGGAACAGGTTATACGTTATAATCCGCATCTGGTGCTGTTGGATATCATGCTTCCGTTTTTTAATGGCTTTTACTGGTGCAGTGAAATACGCAAGATATCCAAAGTGCCTATCATGTTTATATCATCGGCCAGCGACAATATGAATATTGTGATGGCCATGAATATGGGCGGGGACGACTTTATTACAAAACCTTTTGATTTGAATGTATTAACGGCGAAGGTGGGAGCTCTGATTCGGCGTACCTATTCGTTTCATGGCCAGGTAAACATAATTGAGCATAAAGGGGTTGTACTGAACCTCAGTGATACATCAATGACTTATCAGAACAAAAAGATCGATTTGACCAAAAACGAGTATAAAATCATGCAGATCCTCATGGAGAATATAGGGAAAGCAGTTTTTCGGGAAGAAATAATGCAGCGCCTTTGGGAAAGCGATGATTTCATTGATGACAACACTTTGACGGTGAATATTACCAGGCTGCGTAGGAAGCTGGACGAGGCCGGACTGGAAGATTTTATAAAGACAAAAAAGGGCATCGGTTATATTATAGAATAGATTATGAGGCTATTTACCAGAGAGATTTTTGCCTGAGAATTAAGGTAAACACATCCCTTGTAGTAACTTAAGAGGTAGTTATGAAGGAATTTTTTGGTGTTTTAAAATCATACGCAAAACGAAATATTCCGGGTATAGTTATATTTCTGATATGTGTCGGAATATTTTTATTGATACTTTATCTATATTCTTTGCCGACGGCAGCGGTAGGCTATGCAGCGCTTTTGTCAGGAAGCTTTATTTTTATTACAAAGGCTGTAGGCTTTATGCTTTACTATAAAAAACATGCCGCTCTTACAAAGCTGAAGCACGGAATCACCCTTTCCGATTTTATGTTTCCTGCAGCAAAGGATTTGATTGAAAAAGACTATCAGGAAATTATCAAAATAATTGACAGAGATAGGATGGATGTTATAAATGAAAAGGATGATGCCTATAACGAAATGGTGGAATATTACACCATATGGGCGCACCAGATAAAAACACCCATCGCAGCCATGAGGTTGATTTTGCAGTCGGAATATTCCGATACGAATAATGAGCTTTTGGATCAGCTTTTCAGAATTGAGCAGTATGTGGAGATGGTGCTTCAATACCTGCGCCTTGAGAATATGAGCGGTGATCTTATGATTAAAAGGTATTCCCTGGATGATATCGTA
>ENA-OWOZ01002030-OWOZ01002030.1-bioreactor-metagenome-genome-assembly--contig:-NODE-2030-length-16326-cov-3.124746_pt1 | contig 16326 bp, 18 predicted proteins | sample MGYA00238140_ERZ651804 | MGnify/ENA primary metagenome ERZ651804 (study PRJEB26910, sample SAMN07631232) | bioreactor metagenome | isolation source: Switchgrass digestor | place: USA: Dartmouth... | reverse complement strand
AGATCAGCCGGGGAATTGGGAGAGTTCTATGGGCTTGATGTTGTGGTCATACCTACCAACAAGCCATGTATAAGAGTTGATCATGAAGATAGGGTGTTTGCAGACAAGGAATCAAAAAATAAAGCGCTAGTAGAGGAGATAATTAAGGTTAATAAGACAGGTCAGCCTATTCTTGTGGGCACGGATAGCGTAGAATAGTCATACCAGCCTTTGACAATATGCTGCAGGAAATAGATGAAGAGATAGTGAATATTTTTAGCAATGCGGAAGTAAGTAAAAAAGGAATTTTCATTGACGCAGTTGAGTTAAAGGGCCCCTCATCAACCTGGACTTATCTTATGCAAGATAGCCAAAACCAGTTCAGCAGGCTGCCTTTCCTGTTTGAAGCTGCCTCTACCCACATTAAAGGAACTCTGTTTTCATTGAAATCCATATATAATAAAATATTAAAAAAATAATCAACACAATAGGTGAAATACTGAAAAAAACCATATGAATATCAGCAGCATTTAGTATAATATTGTATAAACATATCGTTTATGGTGGCGAATTTTTAGCACTATGCTAGACAATGAAAATTTATAATAATAAGGGAGTGGTATTATGGGGAAGATAAAAATTGGCATATGTCAAATGCATGTTGACCTGGATAAAGGAAGAAATCTTAAGAGAGCTGAGTCTATGATCAGAGAGGCTGCCGCAAATGGATGCGATTTTGTAATACTGCCCGAAATGTTCAACTGTCCCTACGAGAACAAGTATTTTCCCATATTTGCAGAAACCTATTCAGGGGAGACTACCAATATGTTGTCTGATCTGGCGAAGGAACTGGGGATATATATAATAGGTGGTTCAATCCCGGAAGAAGACAAAGGGTCAATATATAATACTTCATATTCCTTTGATAGAGAGGGTAAGCTTTTAGGAAGACATAGAAAGATGCACCTATTTGATATTGATGTAAAGGGTGGCGTAAGGTTCAAGGAATCGGATACATTGGAATATGGTAATGATGTAACTGTATTTGATACAGAGTTTTGTAAGGTAGGAGTTGCTATATGTTATGACATGCGCTTTCCTGAGCTCATGAGGCTTATGGCATTGGCAGGAGCAGAAATTATTATAGTTCCGGCAGCCTTCAATATGACCACCGGTCCGGCTCATTGGCATATAACAGTTAGAGCAAGAGCTTTGGATAATCAGGTATATTTTATTGCAGCATCACCATCCAGAGATATGGATTTTACCTATCATGCTTATGGCCACTCATGCATAGTCAATCCATGGGGAGAAATAATAAAGGAAGCCGACGAGAAGGAGTGCATCCTTTATGGTGAAGTGGATCTGGATATGGTCCAGAAGGTGAGAAAGGAACTGCCTTTATTGAAACATAGAAGGACTGACATTTATGATATGTATAAGAAATAGATGAGGTAAAGGAGTGAGATTATGTCCAAGCTTTTTACCAGTTTAAAGATAAAGGATATGGAGATTAGAAACAGGATTGTTATGCCTCCTATGTGCATGTACAGCTCTGATAACGAAGGCAAAGCAAATTCATGGCACTTCATACATTATGCCACAAGAGCAATAGGCGGAGTTGGTTTGATTATAGTTGAAGCCACTGCCGTTGAACCTAAAGGGAGACTTTCAGACAATGACCTAGGGTTATGGGATGATTCACATGTAGAAGGACTATCCAAAATTGTTGAAGAAGTCAAAAGGCATGGAGCCAAGATTGGGATTCAGATAAACCATGCAGGGAGAAAATGTGCCGCAAACGAAGAAGTAATAATAGCTCCCAGTGTTATAGCCTTTGATGAGAGCTATAAAACACCTGTTGAAATGACTAAGGATGATATCAAAAATACTGTGAATTTATTTAGAAATGCGGCTTTGAGAGCTTATAAAGCAGGCTTTGATATGATAGAGATTCACGGAGCTCATGGATACTTGATAAATCAGTTTTTGTCACCTTTATCAAATAAAAGAACCGATGAATATGGAGGATCCTTAAAAAACAGAGCAAGATTCTTAAAAGAAGTCATACATGCAGTAAGAGAAGTATGGCCTGCAGAAAAGCCTCTTGGGGTAAGGGTTTCCGCAGAAGACTATGCTGAAGGAGGAAACCACGATACAGACTTGGCTGAAATTATAAATATGGTTAAATCTGAGGGTGTAGATATGGTTAATGTAAGTTCTGGGGCTGTAGTTCCTGTAAAAATGAAAGTCTACCCCGGATATCAGATAAAGTTTGCAGAGACCGTAAAGAAAATCACCGGGTTGCCTGTTATAGCCGGTGGACTCATTACAGAAGCGGTTATGGCAGAAGAAATATTGCAGAACGAAAGAGCTGATATGGTATACATGGGAAGAGAATTATTAAGGAATCCCTACTTCCCTCTAAATGCTGCAAAAGAAGTAAGAGATGAAATAATTTGGCCAAAGCAATATGAAAGAGCAAAATAATATATTAATCTCCTCAAAAATCAGATTGGTTGTTGAGGAGATTTTTTTGTCCAAAATTAATAAAAAACAATAAAATATTAACATAAACTATTGCATCAATAGAAAATATATATTATAATATACCTATACCGGGTATAAGTAACAAACAAATATTATAGAGGTGCAAAATGAGTATTACTATTAACAAGTCAAAGGAGGTATATAAATGAATGTTACAGTCTATTCCACTCCCACATGTCCATGGTGTCATAAGGCTAAAGAATATTTACAGTATAAAGAGGTTAGATACAGAGATGTAAATGTAGCAGCAGATAGAGCAGGTGCCATAGAGATGATTAGAAAGTCAGGTCAAAGCGGAGTGCCTGTGATAGATATCGATGGTAATATAATAATAGGCTTTGATCAAGCCAGAATTGATTCTCTATTAAGAAGATAAAAAAGCAGTGAAACCTTAGATAGCACCCTGAATGTCAGATATAGATGACATTTAGCGGTGTATTTTTTTGTTTAAAATATCTTGACAATAAAAAGTATAAATACTATACTGTATATAAACAGTATATACAGTATAGTATTTATACTTAATGTTTATTGGAGGTAAGAGATTGTGAATATTATAATTTCCAATCAGAGCGATAAGCCAATTTATGAGCAAATTACTGATCAGATGAAAAATCTTATAATAAATGGCGAATTATCAGAGTCTGAGCTGCTACCTTCCATACGAAACCTGGCTAAGGAATTACAGATAAGTGTAATAACCACAAAAAGAGCCTATGAAGAATTGGAACGAGATGGATATATCGTAAGCATACCAGGTAAAGGTTCCTATGTAAAACCCCAGAACAAGGAACTGCTTAAAGAGGCCAGAATTCGAATTGTGGAAGATAAGATGGCTGAAGCTATATCTGCAGCAAAGACTATAGATATGTCTCTGGAAGAACTTCAAGAAATACTGAGACTTTTGTATGAGGAGGTATAAAGGATGGAACCCATACTAGAAATTAAAGGATTGAGAAAAAGCTTCAAGGATTTTAGTCTCAAGGGTATAGATATTACCTTAGAAAGAGGCTATATAATGGGTTTTATAGGACCCAATGGTGCAGGGAAGACCACCACAATAAAACTTATCATGAATCTTATGAAAAAAGATGGGGGAGTCATCAAAGTATTCGGATTAGATAATGTTAAGCACGAGTTAGATATAAAGCAAAAGATAGGATTTGTATATGATGAAAACAACTACTATGAAGAACTCACAATATCAGAGATGAAGAGGATTGTAGCATCTTTTTACAAAACATGGGATGATAATGCTTTTAATAAATATATTGGAGAGTTTAAACTGCCTCTTAACAAGAGAATAAAGAATCTATCAAAGGGCATGAAAATGAAGTTTTCTTTGGCAGTAGCCTTATCACATGATGCAGACTTGTTGATTATGGATGAACCCACTTCCGGATTGGATCCTTTGGTAAGAAGAGAGTTATTGGAGATACTATCTCAGATTATTCAGGATGAAAACAAGGCAGTTTTTTTCTCAACCCATATAACCTCAGACCTTGAAAAGATTGCAGATTATGTGACCTTAATCAATGATGGAGAAATTATATTAAGCCTGGAGAAGGATGAGCTTATGAACACCTATGGGTTAGTAAGGGGCGGTAAGGAGTTACTGAACGATGTAAATTCCAAGGATTTCATTGATATCAGGGAAAATCAATTTGGTTTTGAAGCATTGGTTAAAGATAAAAATCAAGCAAGAAAAGCCTATAAGGATAAGATAATTATAGAAAAACCGTCTCTTGAGGATATAATGCTTTATTATACCAGGAGGTGTAGAAATGTTTAATCTTATTATTAAGGATGTTTTGATACAAAAGAAACAGTTTATTTTCGGTATAGCCTACTTGGCTTTTGTTTTAGTAGCATTTCAGGGGATGGGTGAAGCCATGTTCCCCATGGGTTTAATAGCTGTCACATATATGCTGTCTATGACAGCCTGTGCTTATGAGGAAAAAAATAAGTCAGATTTGCTGCTTAATAGCTTACCTATTAAAAGAATGAGTATTGTAGCTGCAAAATATCTTTCGGTGATTATATATGCTGTAATGGGAATACTCTCATATAAGGCAATGATAACAATAATCAATTTGCTGAACATACCACTAAAGACATATCCTTTATCTCTAGAAATCCTAATAGGCAGTTTGGCAGCCGTATGTTTGATGACAGGAATATGGTTGCCAATATACTTTAAATTTGGTTATATGAAAATGAGAGTTGCTAACTTCGTATTGTTCTTCCTGTTTTTCTTTGGTTCATCCCTTATGACACAGGCTTTGAAATCAAAGCATGATAGCCTATGGGTCAAGAATATTATCAGCTTTTTCAATACCCAAAGTAATATTACAATTGCACTGGTTTTCATAGTGATAATTGCACTTTATATGCTTCTGTCCTTCTCACTATCTGTATGGTTTTATAATAGAAGAGAATTTTAGTTTAGATTTAGTCATACACCATGTCAAAAACTGATATGGTGCTTCTTTATTGGTAAAACTGGACATCATGGTTGCCATATATTAGAATATTATATAGAGAGAAAATCATGAAAGGAGAGATACTATGTTAGAGTTATTGAAAACAAGAAGAAGTATAAGAAAATATCAGGACAAAAAAGTAGAACAGGAAAAAGTAGATGCTATACTAAAAGCTGCTTTAATGGCTCCTTCATCGAGTAATAGAAGATTATGGGAATTCTATGTTGTAGAGGATAAAGAAAAGCTAAGCAAACTATCAAAATGCAGGGTAAGAGGCTCCCAGTTGCTGGAAGGCGCAGCATTGGCCATTGTAGTTACAATTGATGGTGAGCCCTATGATGTATGGATAGAAGATGCCTCCATAGCAGCAGTAATAATGCAGCTTACTGCCCACTCATTGGGTCTGGGAACATGCTGGGTACAGGTAAGGGAAAGGCAGTATAATGAAAGTACTTCAACTGAAGACTATGTAAAAGAAGTGGTAGGAATTTCAGAAAGCGCTAAAGTAGAATGCATCATTGCCATCGGTTATCCCGATGAAGAAAAAGAACCTTATGATGAAGAAAAGTTGCTTTACAATAAAATACATAGATAGAAGTGAGTTCAAAACCCTTCATAGTTTGTTATAGACTTTGAAGGGCTTTTTAATGATATTTATTATAATCATCTACTCTATAAAAAAATGATGTATAATAATACATAGGTTAGAAGGATTTATACTATTTATTTAAGAGGAGTTAGCTTATGAGAGAAATTGATGTGGGCATTATTACTAAGGAAATAGAGAGATTATGCATAGAAGCAAATTATTATCTTCCGCAGGATGTAAAAAAAGCATTGGAAGATGCTGTAGAGAAAGAAGAATCACCTCTTGGTAAGGAAATAATTATAGATATTTTAAGTAATGAGGAAATAGCAAGAAAAAAACTCATGCCAATATGCCAAGATACGGGACTTGCAGTTGTATTTCTAGAACTTGGTCAGGATGTAAGAGTTGTTGGTGGAGATCTATATGAAGCTATAAATGAAGGTGTAAGGCGAGGATATATAAATGGATATCTTAGAAAATCCTGTGTGGATGATCCATTTATGGAGCGGAAAAATACTGGGGATAATACTCCTGCAATAATTCATACCACCATTGTAAAGGGAGATAAGATAAAAATCACATTAGCTCCCAAGGGCGGAGGAAGCGAAAATATGAGTGCTTTGGCAATGCTTAAGCCATCTGATGGAGTGGAAGGGATTAAGAAATTTGTGCTGGAAACTGTGGATAAGGCAGGTTCAAATCCATGTCCTCCCATAATTGTTGGAATAGGAATAGGTGGAACCATAGAAATGACTACTTTGATAGCTAAAAAGGCATTGCTCCGAACAATAGGCGAATACAATCCTAATCCTGTAGTTGCCAAACTTGAAAAGGAACTGCTGGAAGAGATAAATAAATTGGGCATCGGATCACAGGGATTCGGTGGAAGAATTACAGCTTTGGCTGTTCATATAGAAACCTTTCCTGCTCATATAGCCAGTATGCCAGTAGCCATAAACATCCAATGCCATGCAGCAAGGCACAAAGAAGCAATTATTTAGTATTATACTGGAGGTAGAGCAATATGACTAAGATAGTAAACACACCTTTAACCGATGACGCAATAAATGATTTATGTGCCGGCGATAGAGTATTGTTAAATGGCATAATATATACAGGCCGTGATGCTGCCCATAAAAGATTGGTTGGTATGATACAGAATGGGCAAGAGCTTCCAATGGATATTAAAGGTCAGATCATATATTATGTAGGTCCATGTCCTGCTAAACCGGGCCAGGTTATAGGATCTGCGGGACCTACCACCAGCGGAAGGATGGATGCCTATGCTGACATACTGATGGACAGTGGTTTGAAGGGAATGATAGGTAAAGGATTGAGAAGCAAAAAAGTAGTGGATTCTATCATCAAAAACAATGGAGTATATTTTGCAGCCATAGGAGGAGCAGGCGCGCTGTTGGCTGAAGCTATAAGAGAAGCGGAAGTCATAGCTTTCCATGATTTAGGACCTGAAGCCATATATAGATTGAGAGTAGAAAATTTTCCTGTTACTGTGGTTATAGATAATAAAGGTAATGATTTATATAAAATAGGCAGAGAAAAGTATAGAATAGGATAGGTGATAATACTATGTCAATCAGAGAAGAAGCACTAAAACTTCATAAGGATAACAAAGGCAAGCTGGAAACAGTAAGCAAGGTTGCCGTACAAGACAGTAAGAGCTTGAGTCTGGCATATACACCGGGGGTAGCAGAGCCCTGCAAGGAGATACATAAGGATAAAGATGCTGTATACGATTATACATTTAAAGGCAATATGGTGGCAGTGGTATCTGATGGCACAGCAGTATTGGGTTTGGGAGACATAGGACCTCATGCTGCTTTACCTGTAATGGAAGGGAAATCAGTATTATTCAAGGAGTTTGCAGGGGTTGATGCTTTTCCTATATGTGTTAATACTACAGATCCTGATGAAATAGTAAAGCTGGTAATGCAGATAGAACCATCCTTTGGAGGAATCAATCTTGAAGATATATCGGCACCCAGATGCTTTGAGATAGAAAGAAAACTTAAAGAAAATATATCCATACCTGTGTTTCATGATGACCAACATGGCACTGCAATAGTAGTGCTGGCAGCTTTATTTAATGCTCTGAGGATAATTAAGAAGAAAATGGAGGATCTGGTGGTAGTAATAAATGGCTCGGGAGCTGCAGGTATAGCGATAGCAAAGATAATACTAAATGTGGGAGTTAATGATATATTTTTATGTGACCGAACTGGGATAATATATAAAGGAAGAAAAAATGGAATGAACTGGGTAAAAGAAGAAATAGCAGAAGTGACAAACAAGGCTAAAAAAGAGGGGACTTTAGCCGATGCATTGGTGGGGGCAGATGTTTTTATAGGAGTATCTTCAGCTAATATTGTGACAGAAGATATGGTAAAGTCTATGAATAAAGATGCGATAATTTTTGCTATGGCAAATCCGGTGCCCGAGATTGACCCTGACCTGGCGAAAAAAGCAGGAGCCAGAATAGTAGGAACGGGAAGATCCGATTATCCAAACCAGATAAATAATGTATTGGTTTTTCCCGGTATATTCAGAGGAGCATTTGATGTGAGGGCAAGCTGCATCAATGCGGAGATGAAACTGGCAGCAGCATATGCCCTGGCAGAGCTTATATCTGATGATGAGCTTAATGAGGATTATATAATACCAAAACCCTTTGATAAAAGGGTTGCACCTGCAGTTGCCAGAAAAGTAGCAAAGGCTGCTATAGATACTGGTGTGGCAAGGATAAAGATATAAGAAGCGAATAAAGCCTTTAGATAGCTTAAGATATTTATTTAACAGGAATAAATTCTTCCATTATTTGCAATTTATTTAAAATTGAGTCAATTTTCTGGAAGTGCAAATTCATAGTTTATTATATAATTTAATAAACTATGAATTTTTTTGGGGGAATGATATGGTGAAAAAAGTAATATGCATTTTAATACCTTGTCTGATAATAGCGCTAATTCTTGGAGGTTGCGGTGGAGGAAAAAAAGAATCTGCCGCAGAGGATTTTAATAAAGAACTGAAAGAAACAGAAAAAGAAATTGAGAAAAATATATCTGATGAGATAGGATCTGATGTTGATATTGATTTCGACATGGGAGATATAGGTCAAATAGGAATGAACCTTCCTTTGCCTGATAGCTTTCCAAAACATGTAGTTCCTCTCGTGGATGATGCAAACATAATAAATGTAAATGATAATAAAGAGGATTCTGCTGTTGGCATAATTTATACAACAGCAAAGAAATATGACGAGTTAGGAAAGTTTTATCAAGAGGTTTTCAAAGATGTGGAAGACTTAAACCAAACTCAATTAGATAATGGTATCATAATGAGCGGCAATAAAGATGGTTATAGGATTGCTATTACAGCGGTAGCAGTAGATGATAAAAGCAGCAGTGTTATGATAGATGTTAACTACTCTGAAGTGGCAGAACGAGATAAACTCAAAGAGTTCCTTACATCAGGAGAGTCAGCTGCTTTGCCAGATGGATATCCCGTGGGCATATTCCCAATTTTGAAAGGTGACAAGGTAACTGAAAGCAGTTATCAAGAAACCGAATATGAGATATATTATAATTTAACATTATTATCAAACATGTCTCCAAAGGATATTATAGCTGGTTATGAAGCTAGTTGGAATGATATACAGATAGATTATAAAAGCATAGGTTCCACTGATTTTGAGTTTAATGGTCAAAGAGGAGATAAATATTCGTTTTATATAAATGGGGAGATAAAAGACAGTGAAGCCAATATAGCAGAATACTGGCTTCAAATACAGGAATATAAATAATAAATAGGCGCAAGGAAAAGGAATTTGCAGGGGCTGATGCTTTCCCCATATCCAATCCACGATTTGGATATAATAAATACTGAAATAAAAAACTCTCTTGGATGTTGAATACTTCCAAGAGAGCATTTTTATGCATCTTATCTATATAAGCTAGAATAAGAAAATATTCAAAAAAGAATAATATTATAGTATTGACAATAGTGTATGACACACAGTATAATGAAATCACAAGGAAGTGATAAATATGTCTAACTTGGAAGAGATTATATCAAATCTTACCATGGAATTAAGGAGAGGTACTTTGGTTCTATGTGTATTGAGTCAGTTGGAAAAAGAACAATACGGCTATTCTTTGGTGCAAAACCTGGCAGAAAGAGGAATGATTATAGAACAAAGCACCTTATATCCTTTGCTGCGAAGATTGGAAAAGCAAGGATTGCTGGATAGCAATTGGTCCTTGGATGAGAGCAGGCCAAGAAGATACTATGTGTTGAATGAAAAGGGCAGAAGAGTACTAAATAGCCTTATTGGGGAATGGACTGACATGAATAATACAATAACAAAACTTCTGGAAACTAAGAATGGAGATGGGGATAATGAAAGATTGGATTGACCGCTATTTATATGCTGTGGGACAAAAGCTTCCCAGATCTCAGAGGGAAGATATAAAGAAGGAATTGAGATCTATCATATTGGATGATTTAGATGAAAGAATAGCAAATCAGAAATTACAAAAAGGAGAAGATTACGAAGCTACAGAGGAGGATGTATTTGTCATATTAGAGTCCTTAGGGTCTCCTGATGAAGTTGCAGCAAAATACAGACCAAATAACAGATATCTTATCGGTCCTGAACTATATGAACTATATTGTCTTTTACTCTATATAGTCCTGGGAGCAGTAGCATTAGGTATTTCCATTGCGACAACAATTGATATACTAAGTAGTCAAGGTCCTTTTATAGAACAACTGTTTAAACTGCCTATGAATTTAATATCCGCAGCCATAAGCGCTGTGGGTTCTGTAACTATCATATTTGCGCTTATTCAGCGTTTTGGAAAAGAAGAAAGCATTAAAGGTATTGATCTGAATAAGAATTGGAGTCCTAGAAATTTGGAACCTGTTCCCGTGGCTTATGAAGTCATAAAAATACCTGATACTATAGCAGCCATATGTTTTACGATTATAGCCCTGATTATTTTCAATAGGTTTCCTCATATAATAGCCATGTATAATGTATCCGAAGGAATAACATCAGTAACACCAATATTTAACCTTGATGTATTGGCTGGATATATGAAATACATGAACATACTCTGGATTGGAGCAGTATTGCTAAACATATATAAGCTTAAGGTTGGTAAATGGAATACAGTTTTGCGTTTATCTGAAATAGTTATAGATCTGGGTGTGTTAATTATTGTACTTATGATGACAGGTAATCCTGCTATATTGAATCCTTCTATTAAAGATGCTGCAGTAGGAACCGAAATGGAATTTTTAATGAAGTTAGGTGGAATAGGAACCGTATCCTTTAGAATATTCATAGCTGTTATCTTATTGTTTACAGTTTTCGAAGCAGCTAAGCATATTTATTATTCAATTAAGTCTCATTAAAGAGCAAAAAAGGGGATTTTTCAATCTCCTTTTTTAATTAAACCAACGGCTAATAAAATAGATAACTTGAGGGAAAATTGATATAACGGTTATTAAACGAACTATCTGCAGAACAACAAGATCGGTGCTATACACCCCAATATCCGATGATATAAGAGCCATGTCTGTTGCTCCTGCAGGTGTAGCTGCCAACATAGATTCTTTTATAGGTATTTTGAATGCTTTATTCAGGATTTTGCCAACCACAAAACAATTAATGAAATATCCAAGCACTATGATTATAGAAGGTATAATAATATATTTTAACTCCAAAACATTCTTATAATCTATGCTGCAGCCTATGAAAGCTCCAGATAAGACCTGAGCCAGCCTCTTTGCCCATAGAGGCATATAGGATTTATTCAGGAATATATTTATATAAATTGTACCTATCATAGAAAATAATAGTATACCAGCAGGAATGGCCAATATTTTACCAACCATCCCGCCTGATACGGCTATAGCTATTGTAAATATAAATTTTTTTATATCTACACTTTTCTTTCTTTCTTGAGATAAAACCACAGTCTTATTTTCCGTATCATAGTTCTTATTACCAATGTGGGAAATTATGCTTGGTAATAGCCCTATACATGAAAGCATTCTAATAAATTGGAGAACTGCTACCTTTGGCATATCAGCTCCCATGTCAGCGCTTATTATTGGAATTTCAGTCATGCCGCCGGGCACACAACTCATTAAAGATGTAATAAGATCTAGAGGGCTTATTAAATATACAATAAAACCTATGAATATATTCGTTATTAACATACCGAGCACCAGAACCAATGATGGCTTAATAAGCTTTTTAATTCTTCTTATATCCTCTTTTTGCACTGAGCACCCAATATAAGCTCCTGCTAATATTTGTGCTGTATATTTAGCATAACTTGGCATATAAGCCATATCAAAAAAAATATTAAATAGCGCAACTCCTACAATTGCGCCTACCATCATGCCTCCAGGAACTTTAATTTTATAAAACACATATCCACATAATAATCCAATAGCAAATGTTAATACAAGATTAGTCATTTATTATACACACCTTCAGAAAATTGAATCCATAAACAATATTACTATATTTTTATGTATGTTTCAAATAAACTGTTTATGTGAATATGAGAAATACATAATGTAAATTCTAAAGAGCAATATAGTAAAATTAATAAGATATAGTGATATAATTATATAAGGTATTAAAGTTCTGAGGAGTTGAAAAGATGATATATTTTGATGATATCAAAAAATCTAGGGAGAGAATAGAGAAGTATATATACAACACTCCACTGGATTATTCAATATATTTGAGCCGTAGAGAAACAGACACCTCTGTATTTCTAAAACTTGAGTGCCAGCAAAAACTGAAGGGATTTAAAATAAGAGGAGCATTAAGCAAATTGACAAGTTTGGCAGAGGATGATTTAGCCAAAGGAGTTTTGGCCGTATCCTCTGGAAATCATGGAGCAGGAGTAAGCTATGCAGCCAATATGCTGGGAGGAATCAAGGCTAAGATCTATGTTCCTGAGACTATTCCAGGATCAAAATTAGATAAGATTAAATATTTCGGAGCAGAGGTTGTAGCTGTAGGCCAAAATTACGATGAGGCACATGCTGCAGCATTGAAAGCATTGGAGAAAGAGAAACTCACTTTTGTAGATCCTTGTTCAGATGTAGATGTTATAGCAGGTCAGGGTACTATTGCCATGGAAATATTAGAAGCAAATCCTGATATAGATACAATAATAGTACCTATCGGTGGTGGGGGGCTTATAACCGGTATTTCTGTAGCTGCCAAACACCTTAAGCCCTCTATAAAGATTATAGGTGTTCAGCCTGTGGCTTGTCCGGCTATGAAAAGAGCTATGGAAGACCGGGTTTGCTACATAGACTTCCCTTCAGAGCCTTCTATATGCGACGCCCTGGTAGGTGGAGTAGGAGAGATACCCTATAAGATGTCTCGACAATGCATAGATGATATAATTCTAGTGGAAGAAGAAAAAATCAAAGAGGCTGTCTTGTTCTTAATTGAAAAAGAAAAGGTGATAGCTGAACCTGCAGGAGCAGTGGGAGTAGCAGCAGTCATGGCTAATTCTGAATTGTTTACAAATAGGAATGTAGCTATAGTCATAAGTGGAGGAAATTTGGACTTTTCATTGTTAAAGTCTATAATTATATAAGCTATAATTGATAAATAAACTGTCAGGTGGACCGCGGCAGAGGCTTTGTATTGCAAGTGCTTCGGCGATGGAGATGCTATTGATATTTTACTAAACGCCGATAGATTAAAGGCAACTTTAAGAGAATAAAAAGATCAATAAGATAAATGATTGAAAATTAACAATATTAAAACATAACACTTCAATTCTATTTTTTAATATGCTATATTATTCATATATAACCTGATTCATAATGTATCTATGGATTTTATTCCGGATATTAAGTAAAGGTGAATTTATGAATAAAGTAAAACATACCCTTCTTATTGCAGCATGTGTTGCTTTGGCATCTCAGTTTAACCTAAGGCACTATGTCCCAGGCTTCATAATAACGCTTTCTGTAATTTTATTACCTATATTCTTATATAATTATGTAGAGCTTAACCCAATAATAGTTTGCTTAACTACAGGTATAATATCCCCCTTTTTCAGGGGAGTCATTGAATATTTAGAGATTAGAGATTTGATGACTACATGGATTATGGTAGGACCAGATGTTTCTTTCTATTTTGCATATGGGATTTTTTACTACTTAATATATTACAAGGCAGCCCAAGAAGATATTACAAGATTTGCTACAGCAGCTTTTTTCTGTGACTTTTTATCCAATATGGTAGAAATGAGTGTAAGGACTAAAGTCATAGGTATGAGCCTGGAAATAATCAAAACTCTTGTGGTCATTGCAGCAATCAGGGCTTTTATAGCAGTGGGGGTAATAATATCTATTAAACATTATAGAGCTTTTTTGGCAAAGGTAGAGCACGAGGAGAGATACAGGAGGTTGGTTATGCTCACCTCTAGCTTTAAAAGTGAGATATACTTCATGAGCAAGAATATAAAAGAAATAGAAGATGTTATGAAAAAATCCTATTATACATATAAATTTATATCTGAAAATGATTACCCGGAAGAGTTAAAGCATCTATCATTGGATATATCAAAGGATGTGCATGAGATTAAGAAAGGATATTTAAGGATAATCAGCGGTTTGGAAGAAATATCAAAGGATAAAACAGATGAAACCAGTATGAGTATTAAAGATATAATAAGCATTTTGGAAATAGATACAAAAGATTTTATAAGGCTAAACAAATTGGATATTGAAGCAAGTTTCAATACAAAGACTGATTTTTATGTAGAAGAACATTACTACCTCATGTCTATCCTAAAAAATCTGATAAATAATTCTATAGAAGCTTTGGAGGGGAGAAAAAGAGGTTTTATAAAGCTTAATGTATGTGAGAATGAAGAAGATTATATATTTCTAGTCTCGGATAATGGCGAAGGAATTAAGCTGGGGAACATTGACTATATATTCAACCCAGGTTTTTCTACTAAATTTGATGAAAGTACTGGGAATATCGGAAGAGGTTTAGGTCTTGCGCTGGTAAAGGATTTGACCAATAGTATTTTTGACGGAAGTATAAGTGTCCGCTCCGAAGTCAATAGGGGGACAAGCTTTACCATAACTATTCCAAAAAGTGTTTTTAGGGGAGAGAACGATGAAGTATTATATAGTGGATGATGATATAAATATAGTGAAAATCCTAAGCAATATAATAGAGGATAATAATTTGGGAGATGTAATTGGTTCGAGCAATGATGGAGATACGGCACATAAAGAGATTTTGGCTGCCAATCCCGATATTGTTCTGGTAGATCTCCTAATGCCTAAACTGGATGGCAATACTTTGGTAAGAGAGATTAAGCAGCTAAGGCCGAGCATAAATTTTATAATGGTATCCCAGGTTTCGGATAGTGAGCTTATAACAGAATCCTACAAATCAGGTATCGAGTTCTTTATAAGCAAACCTTTGAATAAAATTGAAGTAGAAAAGGTTGTCAATAAGGTTGCAGAAAAAATCAAGCTGGAGGAAATGCTGAATAAAATAAGAAAAGTTTTTAATAATGTAGACAGCAGGCTAGAGAATATAGAAAAGCCAGATAGAACAAAAGAGATAAAGTATATTCTCAGTATGCTGGGAATGCTGGGAGAAAAAGGTACTAATGACATAATAAATATATGTACATATTTGATTAATATCGAGAAATCTTTTAATGAATGCTCAATGGATGAAATATGTGAGTATTTGAAAGACAATTCAAAAACGGTTAGACAAAGAATGAGACGAGCCATGAAAGAAGGGCTAAAGAATCTTGCTAATACAGGACTCGAGGACTACGGAAATGATTGCTTTCAGAGGTATTCAAATACACTGTTTGATTTTGAGAATGTTAAAGCCGAAATGGATTTCATTAGGGGTAAGAGAAATAGCGGAGGAAAAGTGAATATGGGAAAGTTTATTGAGGGATTAATCTTATTATCAGACAAAGAATATTAAAAATTTTTGAAATATTATGAGTTTTTTTGAAGTTTTTTGAATATTCCGTCATATAGTTAATAAAAGCCTAAGAGCTTTTATAAATAAAGGGAGGGGTATAGATGTATAAAAGATCACTTGCATTATTATTGGTTTGCTTGATGATTCTTACATTAGCTTTTTCAGGATGCTCGAAACCAGCCACAGAGACAGGTTCTGAAGCCGGGGGAGAGACTGCTGCCCCAGCAGATGAAGTAATAAAAGTAGGTTGGATGGGTTCACTGACAGGAGACCAGGCAGTTTGGGGACAATGTGAGTTTGATACAGTAAAGATGCTTTTTGAAGAAATCAATGCAAAAGGTGGAGTATTAGGAGGTAAAAAGCTTGAAGCTATAGGCTATGACACCAAAGGTGATCCTCAAGAGGCAGTTAATGTTGCTAAAAGGCTTACAGGTCAGGATAAGGTTGTTGCTATCATAGGACCTAATGCCAGCGGTAATGCTATACCCATAGCTCCGGTATTGGAAGAGGCAAAGGTACCGGATATTGCAACCGTTGCTACAAATCCAAAGGTTACAGTATTGGATGGCAAGGTAAAACCCTTTAACTTTAGAGTATGCTTTATTGACCCATATCAAGGTGCTGTTGCAGCTGGATATGCATATGATGTACTAAAATTCACAAAGGCTGCAATTTTATATGATGTAGCCGAT